>Ga0209511_1000156_pt1 | contig 79909 bp, 71 predicted proteins | sample SSSSmetaG_FD_184141 | JGI IMG/M metagenome (GOLD analysis project Ga0209511, IMG submission 184141) | Glacier valley bacterial and archeal communities from Borup Fiord, Nunavut, Canada, to study Microbial Dark Matter (Phase II) - ​SSSS... | ecosystem: Environmental > Aquatic > Freshwater > Ice >... | reverse complement strand
CCGCCGTGTCGAGTTGACTCACTCCAGCCGAAACACAGACCTTCTTCCAGCAGGTCATGGAAACTGATACTGCGAAGAGCTGTCCCAGATCTTGCAAGCCGAACCCAGATCCCAGACGAACGAGCATATTCCAGGTGGAGCCAGTCACGGAGCTCTGCCCGAGTTGCGAAGGCGACCACGGGCAACGCTTCGTGGATGATTGCCGTCGAAGATTCTTGGTCGGAAGAGCTGTTGTCCTCGGCGAAAAGGACCTGCCTGTCACGACCGCAGTCGTTCACGGTCTCGTGCTCGATGCCGGGCGACTGCCGCATGAGCGCCACGGTTGCCGCCCAGCGGGTGCGCAGCTGCCACCACCTCGGCGCACGTCGGTCACGTCGTCCGGTCGGATGAGTAGGCGGACCGGGGGACGACGGTCGAGCTCGGCCTCGACGTACTCCGTAACTTCGATGCCCTTCACAACGAGGTTGGTCACCAGCCCGCAGATCACGGCGCCCTGCATGTTCACGCCGATCAGGCGGGTGTTGTTCAGGTTGCAATCGCGGAACTCCGCGCACTCCGGGTCCCCGTCCAAGTACCGTTTCATGCTTGGCAGGATATGCCCGGCCCCGACAGCAATCGAGCAGCATAGATACGCTCGATCACTCCGCACCGAACATCCGAACCCGCATGGGAACTCCTGACGCTACACCGGCAAGCGCAACCACTCTGCACCATCGTCAGGTGGTGCGACGCTTTCGCGCGTCTCGTACCAGCAGGATCCCGAAGGCCGCGGAGCACGCCAGCCCCATCACCCCAACCCACGGCTGGTCTACCCACAACCAGGCCGCGCCGAAATCATCGAATCTGAACGACGCCGCGAGTCCTAAAAAGAGCACAGCCGGGACGACATACCGGGAGCGAACCATAGACATGATGACCTCCTGAAGCCTTCAATGCCGAGTGTACTCACCGCCGGTCCCTATTGACAGGCGTCGAAACGGGTAGCTCGAGCGTGCATTTCAGTGGTCGCGGCGACGCTGGTGGAGTGGGGTATTCTTCGCGGTGCTTGGTGGGTCTGGGACTGGTGAGGGCTCACTTCTTCTGAAGCACGGAGAGTACGTTTCCCGAGGGGTCTTTGAACTAGGCGATGTCGGGCCTGGCTTCTCGCAAGACGCCTTTCTCGTCTTGGGTCAGGGCGGCATCCTTCTCGAAGCGAACTCCGCGGGCGGTGAGAGCGTCCACGGCGGCGTCGATGTCGTCGACTTCGAAGTTGAGAACCGTGAAGCTCGCCGGTGTGGCCTCGGGCTGCAGCATCGGAGGCTCCATCCACGACCCCACGAACCCGGGAAGGGATGGCCGTCGCCAAGGCCAAGGACCGCCTACGAGGGAAACAACCCAAGCTCTCCAAAGCACAGGAGACGCACCTGGTCTCCGTTCACCTGGCGGGGACGCCACACGACAGTGGAACCTGCCGAACTCTTCGGGGTAGCCCGCGGCATGTCGCGAATGTTCGATATCACCCGCCGTAAAGACGAGTGGGTCGTTTTGCGGGTCTACGTCTGATGACGGACGAGAGCCCGACTCTCGCTGCCTCTGACGTCGCCGGTCACTGATAGCGTCCGCTCATGTTCTTGCGCGATTCGACGGCGTATTTCAGTGCGACGGATATCACCAACGCGGTCAAATGCGAGTGGGCGCTCATGCGCAAGCTCGACGCGAAGTTGGGTCGGATCGATCCCGTCGAAGAAGAGAAGAACAGCATGTTGGCGCGCGCCGGCGCGCTCGGCAACGAGCACGAGGAGCGCGTGCTCGCCGCATACCGCGCCCGCTTCGGCGATCACCGCCCCGGGTATCCGGGTGGGGTTGCGGTCATCGATAAGCCAGCGACCGAGATCAACGCCCTGGAGGGTGCACGAGACGCGACGCTGACGGCTCTGAGATCGGGTGCGGACGTTGTTTTCCAGGGCACATTCTTCGCCGACGGCTTCGTGGGATTTGCAGACTTCCTTGTGCGGGAGGGCGAAAACTACGAGGTGTACGACACAAAACTGGCTCGACAAGCTCGTATGACCGCCCTTTTACAGGTCGCCGCCTATGCCGAAGAACTGCAGCGGTCCGGTATTCCCACCGGGCCGACCGTGCACTTGCTGCTCGGCGACGGGAGCAGATCGAGCCACCGCCGCGCCGACATCGCACCCGTGTTGCAGGATCGCGTCAGTCGACTGAAATGGATGTTCGCCGAGCGGTTGGCGGCTGGCACTCCGATCGCGTGGGGTGCTGACGGCTACTCGGCTTGTGGGCGGTGCGCGGAGTGCAGCGCTCAGATGGAGGCGACGCGAGATGTGCTGCTCACCGCCGGGCTCCGAGGCACCCAAACGGCCCGGCTGCTCGCGGCGGGCATCCGAACGATGGATGACCTCGCGGCAAGTGTCGATGATGTGGAGGGGATTTCGCTCGGGACCCTCGCCCGGCTGCGCGACCAAGCCGCCATGCAACTAGCCGCCCCCCCTCCCCACCCGGATGGGCGTCCCCGGGTCGACTATCGCGTGCACGATGCCGCCGGTCTGGCCGCTCTGCCACACCCCGACGCGGGTGACATCTTCTTCGATTTCGAAGGCGATCCCCTGTACACCGAACCACCTCTTTCTTCTGGGCCTGTGGGCACAGTGATGAGCGACGAACGACGCGCGTGGGGGCTCGAGTACCTCTTCGGTGTCATCGAGCACGAGGTGGGCGATCTCGATCGACCGGGCGGCCTGCGTTTCCGGCCCTTCTGGGCCCACGACCGTGCCCAGGAAGGTCGAGCCCTGCGTGACTTCCTCGAGTACGTCCGAGCCCGGCGAGCAGAGCATCCCGGCATGCACATCTACCACTACGCAGACTACGAACGCAGTCATCTGCAACAGCTGTGCGCGAGGCACGGTCTCGGCGAGACCATCCTCGACGATCTTCTCCGCGAGAACGTGCTGGTCGACCTCTACCCTGTGGTCAAGCGGAGCATCCGGGTTTCCGAGCGCTCGTATGGGCTGAAGAAGCTCGAGCCGCTCTACATGGGCGAAGAGATCCGGCACAGCAGCGTGACCGATGGGGCTGCATCGGTCGACGCGTACGTGGCGTACACCCTGCTCGTGGCCGCCGGCGACACACAAGCGGCGACGGCCGCCCTGGCTGAGATCGCCGATTACAACCGGTACGACTGCGTCTCGACCCTGCGGCTGCGCGACTGGTTGCTCGCCCGCGCCGACGAGCACGGCATCGCGCGGCGCCAGGATCCTCCTTCGGACTCGGTCGTCGAGGGTCGGCTGAGTCGTCACGAGGACACGGTTCGCGACCTCCTGTTCGCGGCCATCGACGGCGTTCCGGCTACCGACCGCGACGCCGGTCAGCGTGCGATCGCGCTGGCCGCGGCGGCAATCGAATACCACCGTCGTGAGGAGAACAGTTACTGGTGGGAGCATTTCAACCGCCAGGTATCGCCCATCGAGGATTGGGCCGACCAGCGCGATGTGCTCGTCGTCGAGCAGGCGGAGGTTGTGAGTCCCTGGCAGATCGCCCCCGGAAAGCAGACCCTTTCCCGTGGGCTCCTGATCAACGGCCGACCGGCGCCGGGGAGCCGATTTGAAAAGGGTGCGCAGCTGAGCGTGATGTACGCGGACCCGGCGCCCACGTGTTGTATGCCGGTCCCATCCGGTCAGCGTGGCGAACACTACGGGGGGCTCGTACTCGAGTGCTCGATGGAAGGTGACGCGGCGATCATCCATCTCGAGGAGCGCGCCGCGAAGGGCGGCGCCGAGTGGCACGAGCTCCCGGTCGCCCTCACGCCCGGACGACCGATCCCCACGGCCGCGCAACGCAACGCGATTCTCGAATGGGGTCGCCAAGTCGCGAGCGCGCTTCCCCAGTGGATGCCCGATGCAACCCTCGATCTGATGCGTCGCGAGCCGCCGCGCCTGACTTCGGGGTCGCTCTCCCGAGATGACACGAACGTTCCCGCCGCAATCATCGACAGCATCCTGCGACTGAACGACTCCTACATCGCCGTGCAGGGTCCTCCGGGGTCGGGGAAAACTCACGTCGGGGCACGCGTGATCGCTGCACTCGTAAAAGATCACGGCTGGAAGATCGGGGTCGTGGCGCAGTCCCACAGTGTCGTCGAAAATCTCATGAAGCGGGTGATCGATCGAGGGGTGGATGCCTCGCTCGTGGCAAAACGCCCCCCGGCGGCTGGTTATCCCTCTCCTCCGCCGTGGACCGCTCTCGACAACCTCACCATGCCAGGGTGGCTCGATTCGCATTCCAACACCGGGTACGTGTTGGGCGGTACCTCGTGGGATTTCGCCAACCCCGCCAAAGTTGGCCCCCGCTCGCTCGACCTCCTCGTTATCGACGAGGCGGGCCAATACTCTCTCGCGAACACGATCGCCGTCGGGGTCAGCGCGAAGAACCTGCTCCTGTTGGGGGATCCACAACAGCTTCCTCAGGTGAGCCAGGGTCTTCATCCTGAGCCGGTGGACCGGTCGGCCCTCGGTTGGCTTTCGGAAGGCCACGATGTGCTCCCCGACCGACTCGGCTACTTCCTCGCGCGCTCGTGGCGGATGCATCCCGCGCTTACAGCGGCGGTGTCGCAACTCGCGTACGAGGGTCGCTTGTCATCGCAGGTTCCTGAAACGACCGATCGGCGACTCACGGGAATCTCTCCCGGGCTTCATCCAGTACCTGTCGAGCATCGATCTCGTTCGATCCAATCGCCGGAGGAGGTGGCGGAGGTCGTTCGCCTCGTGGGCGACCTGGTCGGCGCGCCGTGGACGGATCCATCCCTAGGTCGCTGGGATGACCCGCTCAGAGCATCGGACATCATCGTCGTAGCCGCCTATAACGCCCAAGTCGAATTATTGCGACATGCGCTGGATGACGCTGGCTTTGCCGAGACGCCGGTGGGCACCGTGGACAAATTCCAGGGTCAGGAAGCCGCGGTGGCGATCGTGTCGCTTGCGGCGTCGTCTCCCGACGATGTTCCCCGCGGGTTGGGATTCCTTCTGATGCGAAACCGACTGAACGTCGCGATCTCCCGCGCGAAATGGTGCTCCTACCTCGTGCACTCCCCCGCTCTGCGGGATTATCTTCCCCACACGCCAACCGCAATGGCTGAACTGAGCGGATTCCTGCGGCTCGTGCAGGGTGGTCTCATGCGTGAAACCATGGCGGATACACCGAAACCTTGATGCTTGTGAGGGCCCGCACGCGGTCACGCACCCGGTCATTCGCAACGCCGATCAATTGAATCGACGACAGAGGCACTGCCATCGGCGCCAGCAGTTCGGCCTCCAGGGCCGTGTTGCTGTCGCGAATGCGGGCAAATAGTTCGAGGCCTCGCGCTCCCTCGGCGAAACGCGTGAGGTGCCCCGCCGCATCCCCGTCGGTGACTACCGCGTGCTCTCCGAGCGATCCGATCGCGGAAACGAGAACGATGTAATCGGTGGATGCTGCAGCTCGCGCTCGATCGGACCACAGGGTTGAATTCACTGCGCCACCGCGTAACTCCTCCCACCGGCTCGCTGCTGGCGAAAGGAAAAACGGCACGTAGGCCGCCACGCTCATTCCCGGTGACACCTCGGCACTGCGGCGAAGGTCCCGCGTGAGCACGCTACTCAGGTCCCACTCCGGTGAGATATCCGCGCGCAATGCACCGCTTGTTGCGATTGCAGCGAAATTCCCCACATGGGTGACGTGGTACGCACGTTCACCCTCCAATGATCGGAGCGGCCGCGCCGACGCGGTGCCCCGGACGACAGCGCGAGCCTTTGCCGGTGCCAGCCGACGAGTCACCGCGGGGCGGCGTTTGGCGTTCGCGGTCGGGGCCCCGGCCGGGGCCGGGGAGCAAACGTCGCAACGCTCCAACTCCAAACCATGGATGCATTCGGTCATGCCGACCCACTCCCGCTCGAATCGCCCTCCTGAGTATCACCCATTGCTGAGGGACCCATCTCCGAGATAAGCCGTGCGGCGACGTCGGCGTGCACGGTGCTCAGTTGTCGACGGTGCCCCGCCATGCGCCGTCTGCAGATCCCTGTTCCTCGATGAACTTCTTGAAGTCTGCCAATGCCGATTTCACAACCCGGTCCGGGATGTTCAGTGCGGCGCCCGCTTTCTCCACGGCACCGTCTGGATCCCAGTCGATCTGCACCGCCACCCGCGACGACGTGTCGCTCAGCTTGTGGAAGGTGACGACACCTGCGTGGTTGACCTGACCACCCGTACTGGTCCACGCCACCCTCTCGTCCGGATGCTGTTCGCTGACGACGGTGTCGAACGACCGCTCGCTGCCCGCGATGTTGACGACCCAGTGGCTGTGGGTGTCGTCCTGCTGAGTAACGGATTTCACGGACGTCAGAAACTTCGGAAACTCCTCGAATTGGGTCCACTGGTTGTACGACGTGCTCACGGGTACGTCCACGTCGATGATTTCTACGATCTGGGCCATGGTGTTTTTCTCCTGTTGGGTGCGCTCAACTGCAGTCGGATGGTGGATTGCTACTATCCGACGCTATGCGCCGTGCAGTCGAGGCGTCAGGGGGTTGTGCTCGCCCGGGGCGCCGTGCTCTGGGCGATCGTCTCCAGTTTCCGCTCTCGCATTGCGAGGTACAGCGGGAAGGTGAAAGCGAACGCGGTCAGCCCCGACAATGCGATGTAGATCCAGGCTCCGCGCATACCCAGCCGTCGGGACTCGACGACGATGAGGATGCTGCCCGCCACCGCTACGACCAGGAGATCGACCGTCAAGGACGAGACCGCTGGCCCACTGCCGACCCAATCGCCGATGAAATCGCGCATTTGGATGATCGCGAACGTGTTGAACGTCCACGTGCCGATTAGCCCGACAATTGCCAGCACCAGCCAGGTGACAGCAAGAGCAGTCCAGTTTTTGGTCACGAAAACCCTTCCTCGCTAACGCGTGCTGATGCTCGCGTACTTGCGGATTGAAAGAGGAACGAACACCACCAACAGAACCGCGATTCCGATGAGAACGGTGAGGATCGGGTACTGCTGCGTCCACACCGTCGGGGTCGGCGCGTTCGCCGGTACGTTTCCGAACAATTGTCGAGCCGCGTTCACCAGGGATGTCACCGGGTTGAGTTCGGCGAATACCCGCAACGGGCCCGGCAGAGTGTCCGTCGGTACGAACGCGCTCGAGAGGAAGGTGAGCGGGAACAGCACCAGAAAGGAGACATTGTTGATGATCTCGGGACTGCGCACGCTCATCCCCAAGTACGCCATCACCCATGACAGTGCGTACGCGAAAAGAAGCAGTAGAGCGACCGCCGCCGCCGCCTCGAGGAGGCTGGACCGAACGCGCCAGCCGACGACGAACCCGGTCGTCATCATGACGATCATGGACAGCGAGTTGATGAGAAGGTCGCCGTTGGTGCGCCCGACGAGCACCGAGGACGGGCTCATCGGGAGGGTGCGGAACCGGTCGATTATCCCGTCTTTCAGGTCGTTCGCCATAGCGGACCCCGAGTAGGTGGAACCGAATACGACGGTCTGAGCGAAGATGCCCGCCATGATGAACTCGGCGTAGGTCAGCCCAGGGATGTTGATCACACCGGCGTACACATAGCTGAACAGCAGCACGAACATGATCGGCTGCAGGGTTGTGAACACCAGGATGTCGGGAACCCGACGAATCTTGATGAGGTTGCGCCTCGTGGTGATCCAGCCGTCGGAGAACCAATTAGCGAGGCCGGACCGGGCAGGAGCGACTCCTGTACTGGTCGTGGCGGGTGCGGTGGCTGCGCTCATGCGTTCTGCTCCACTTTCTGCTTTCGCTTCTTCTTGCCCTTGGCGGCCTCTTCGGCTTCCTCGTTGCTCGCCATGTGCCCGGTGAGCCGCAGGAAAACATCGTCGAGGGTGGGTCGACGCATCCCCGCGTCGTACAAGCGGATGTTCTTGCTCCCGAGCTCCGCGAGAATCCGTTGCAGGGCCTCTGGCGCATCGTCCGAGCTCACCGTGAGTTCCCGGCCGTCGGTAGACACCGTCGGCTCGGATGTCCCGAACCGCTGCAGAATCTCCCGAACCGCTGTCGAATCATCCGACGACACCAGGCTGAGTTCGACCCGCTGGCCTCCGATCGATGCCTTCAACTCGTCGGAGGTGCCCTGGGCGATCACCTTGCCTCCGTCGATGACCGAGATACTGTCGGCGAGTTGGTCGGCCTCCTCGAGGTACTGAGTGGTCAGGAGCACCGTTGTGCCTTGCCCCACGAGGGTGGTGATGATGTCCCACATGCCGAGGCGGCTACGTGGGTCGAGGCCGGTGGTGGGTTCATCGAGAAAGAGCACCTTCGGACGGGTCACCAGTGCGCCAGCGAGGTCGATGCGGCGGCGCATTCCCCCCGAGAATCCCTTGACGGGCCGATTCTGCGCCTCGGTGAGATCGAACAATTCGATGAGTTGCTTCGCTCGCACTCGGGACTGCCGCGCGCCCAGGTGATAGAGCCGGCCGACCATGTCGAGATTCTCGAACCCGGTGAGATTCTCATCGACTGCGGCGTACTGTCCCGAGACTCCGATGATCGGGCGAACTCGTTCGGGATGCTTCAGAACGTCGATCCCGTCGATGGTGGCTGTCCCCGTGTCGGGCACGATCAGGGTCGTGAGCACTTTGACGGTCGTGGTCTTGCCGGCCCCGTTCGGGCCTAGCAGGGCGGTGACGGTGCCCTGCGGCACGACCAGGTCGAGCCCGTCGAGAGCATGCACCGGCGGTGCGCCACGCGGGGTGTAGGTCTTGACCAGGCCGTTCGCTTGAATGAAAGTCACGTGCCCACGCTAGCGGGGTGGTGCGACATGCGACAGCGAGATTTGCACGAGCACGACACGCGGGATGGATGTCGGTAGCAATTGACACGATAGAACCTATGTTCGACTATAGGGGCATGGCCTCTTCTTCTCCAACCGTACAGGTGGGCGAACTGCAGGCACGCATCCACTCGATGCAGGCAACGACTCTGGGGTCCCGGGTCATCCCCACTCACCCGGCGATCGCCTCGCTGCTACCGGGTGGCGGTCTGCAAGAGGGCGCTATCTACTCGGTGGAACGGTCCCTGATGCTGATCATGACCCTGCTGGCCGCACCATCGGCTGCCGGGTCATGGTGCGCCGTGGTGGGCATGCCCGAGTTCGGTATCGAAGCTGCCGAACATTTCGGTATCGACCTGAGTCGATTGGTGCTCGTGCCGCATCCTGGCGAGCAATGGCTCGCTGTCACCGCGGCGATTGCCGACGTGGTGGCGGTGGTGGTTACGCGACCACCAAGGCGTGTCCGTGACTCGCGCGTAAGTGATTCCAGCGTCGCGCGGCTGGCCGCACGCATACGGCAGCGTAAAACGACCATGCTCGTCACCGGTTCATGGCCGCAAACCGAAGCGATGCTCTCGCTTTCCGACAGCCGTTGGCACGGAATCGGCGATGGACACGGTCATCTCACGGCACGGGAGATAACCGTAACGGTGACCTCCCGGATGGCCGGCCGACCACGCAGCGCACGGCTGTGGCTACCGGATGCTGACGAGCAAGTTCGCCGATCGGCCAGCGCCCCTGTGCCCGGCACCACTGTGCCCGGCACCACTGTGCACGAGGCAGTTCGGTACCCGGGCGAACGGGCAGCGCAGTACGAGAACGAACAGTATGGAGCGACCGGGTGATCGCCCCACCCGGTTTACCGCCTCGCGTTGCGGTGCTCTGGTGTCCCGACTGGCCGGTGGTGGCCGCTATGGCCGCCACCCGCTTGGACTCCGATGCTGCGGTCGCCCTCATCGAGCGGGGATTGGTGTTCGCCTCATCCGCCAGTGCTCGCGCCAATGGGGTCACACGAGGGCTACGACTCCGGGAGGCGCAGGCTCGCTGGCCGGCGCTGCACGTTCTGGATTACGACCCCACCCTCGACAGTCGGGCCTTCGAACCCGTCATCGCGGCGATGGAAGACCTAGTGCCCGGTGTTCAGGTGCTGCGGCCTGGAATGTGCGCGGTGCCAGTGCGCGGTGCCGCCCGGTATTACGGTGGCGAGAACGCGGCTGGACTCTTCTTCACCACCACGGCCCATGCGCACGGTGCTCCCGGTGCCCGCGTCGGTATCGCCGACGGTGTTTTCACGGCCGTCCAGGCAGCACGGCGTAAGGCTGCCGATCCGGTACCGGGTGCGGTACCTTCCGCCCCGCAGATCGTTCACGTCGTGCCCCCCGGGGAATCGGCGACGTTCTTGGCACCCCTTCCGATCGCCCTGATGGACGACGACAGCGTGACACTGCTGCGCCGACTCGGCATCACCACCCTGGGGCAATTCGCCCGGTTGCCAGCACCGGATGTGGCCCGGCGATTCGGAGCATCCGGTGCACGATTGCACGCCCTGGCCAGCGGGCGGGATTCGTGGCCGGTCATCCCGCGCACTCCCCCACCGAATCTGGGCGTCGTGGTGAATTTCGAACCGGCACTCGATCGGGTGGACCAGGTCGCCTTCGGGGTACGCAGCTCCGCCACCGACTTCATCGAGAAGATGACTGCTACCCGACTCGCTTGCACCGCCATACGAATAGAGCTGGATTCGGATTCCGGTGAGCAGTCCCATCGAGTGTGGCTGCATCCGCGCTCCTTCACCGCGGTGGATGTGGTGGACCGGGTGCGCTGGCAGTTGCAGGGTGCCAACGTGGTAGACGCCGGTCTCGGTTCTGGGATCACGGCAGTTCACATCATTGCCGAAACCGTCGATACACTCGCAAATTACGAGACGGGGCTGTGGGGCAGCGGTCCGGACGAGCGCATCCATCACGGCCTGTCCCGAGTGCAGAGCATGCTCGGTCACGGGGCGGTGCTCATGCCCGGGGTGGGTGGCGGGCGCTCCCTCGCCGATCGGCAGCAACTCGTGGCGTGGGGCGACCGTGCGGTGGGGGTTCGGCCGGTGAACCGCCCTTGGCCCGGGCGGGTACCCACTCCCTTGCCGGGCAGTGTGTTCACACCGCGGCGCCCGGTGCAGGTGCACGCGGGTGGAGGCGGATCCGTCGCGGTAGACCACCGCGGGATGCTCTCCGGCGAACCGCAGTGGTTGGAGATGTCAGGCCAGATAGAGGTGTCAGGCCAGATAGAGGTGCCGACCGGGGTGCGGGCATCCGATACTGCGCGCCGCAGCATCACCGCGTGGGCCGGTCCCTGGCCGGTTGACGAGCGGTGGTGGTCGGCAGAGGCGCACAGCCAGTGGCGAGTGCAGGCCGTGGATGAGACGGGATGCGCCTGGCTTCTCGTGCTCGAGCACGGCACCTGGTGGGCCGAAGCGAGGTACGACTGATGGGCTGGAACAATCCCCCGGTGCCCTGGTCGAAGCTCGAGAAAGCCCTGTCGGATGCCGCACGCCCCGGGGGCACACCCCCGGAGGGAGCGGATGGCGGAGACAGTCCGGCTTGGTCGTCCAAGCGCACGGCTTACCGGGCTCCCGGTTCGGCAGGTTCCGTTTCGCCGGGCACAGTCCCGGTCGACACCATCCCCTACGCCGAACTGCACGCGCACTCCAGTTTCAGCTTTCTCGACGGGGCTTCCATGCCCGAGTCGTTGGCCGAGGAGGCATCCCGATTGGGCCTGTCCGGTTTAGCGTTGACCGACCACGACGGGTTGTACGGCATCGTGCGCATGGCCGAAGCCGCGGCAGAGCTCGGTGACATCCCCACTATTTTCGGAGCCGAGCTATCACTCGGGCTGCGCGGCCCCCAGAACGGAATCGCCGATCCGGAAGGCATCCATCTGCTCGTGCTCGCTCGACGGGAGGAGGGTTATCACCGGCTGGCGTCGGCCATCACGACGGCCCAATTGCGGGGTGGTGAGAAGGGTCGGCCGGTCTACGTTCTCGACGAATTGGCTGCCGAGGCAGATGGGCACTGGCTCATCCTCTCCGGATGCCGCAAAGGGGCGGTGCGTCGCGCTTTGGGACACGGGTCCGTCACCGAGCACGGCCTGCATAGCGCCGGAGCCGAGCTGGACCATCTCATCCAGCTGTTCGGGATCGACAACGTGGTGGTCGAGCTGTTCGATCATGGCAATCCGCTCGACCATGCTCACAACGACGCCCTCGCCGGGCTCGCTGCCGAGCGTGGCATGCGGATCGTAGCCACCGGTAACGTGCACTACGCCACCCCCGCGCAGCACCGTCTGCACACTGCGCTGGCATCGGTGCGGGCACGGCGCAGTCTTGACGAGATGGATGGTTGGCTACCGGCCGCCGGCGTGGCGCACCTGCGCAGCGGGGCCGAGATGACCGTGCGATTCGCCCGGTATCCCGGCGCTGTGGAGAACACGGTGACCATCGCGGCCGAATTGAGTTTCGAACTCCGGCAGGCCAAACCCGCCCTCCCCGAGCAGCGGGTGCCCGAAGGTCACACCCCGATGAGCTACCTACGCGAGCTGGTGTGGCAAGGGGTGTCTACTCGTCGCCTTGAACTGACCGAGGCTAATCGCGCGCGCATCTCGCGTGAACTCAATGTGATCGAGGAGAAGCACTTCGCCGGCTACTTCCTGATCGTGTGGGACATCGTGCGGGAGGCTCGGGAGCGTGGCATCCTGTGCCAGGGGCGCGGGTCGGCTGCTAACTCGGCGGTCTGCTATCTGTTGATGATCACCGCGATCGACCCGATCTTCTACGGCCTGCCCTTCGAACGATTCATATCGGCGATGCGGGAGGAGGAGCCCGACATCGATGTGGATTTCGAGTCCGAGCGGCGCGAGGAGGTCATCCAGTACGTCTTCGACAAGTACGGTCGGCGTAACGCCGCGCAAGTGGCTAACGTCATCCAATACCGGCCGAAATTCGCTGTGCGTGACATGGCCAAGGCGCTAGGACACAGCCCGGGCCAGCAGGATGCCTGGTCGAAACAGGTCGAACGTTGGGGAGCGACCGTGGAGAGCTCCGACCACGACATCGCGCCGCGCGTCGTCGAGCTCGCTGTGGAAGCGATGAAGTTCCCCCGCCACCTCGGCATCCATTCCGGGGGCATGGTGCTGACCCAGCGCCCGGTCGGTGAGGTGGTTCCTATCGAGCACGCGCGCATGGACAAGCGCACGGTCGTGCAGTGGGATAAAGACGACTGCGCCTGGATGGGTCTGGTCAAGTTCGACCTGCTGGGACTCGGAATGCTCTCCGCGCTCCAATACAGCTTCGACATGGTGCAGTCGAGCCTGGGCGAGACCTGGGATCTCGACACGATCCCCAAGGAGGAACCGGGGGTCTACGACCAGTTGTGTCGTGCTGATGCGGTCGGGGTGTTCCAGGTCGAAAGCCGCGCCCAGCTGGGGTTGCTGCCCCGACTGCAGCCGCGTGAGTTCTATCATCTCGTGGTCGAGATCGCGCTCATCCGACCGGGGCCCATCCAGGGCGGGGCGGTGCACCCGTACGTTCGGCGCAAACTCGGCATAGAGAAGGTCACCTACCTGCACGAGAAGCTCGTCGAACCGCTGGCCCGCACCCTGGGCATCCCCATCTTCCAAGAGCAGTTAATGCAGATCGCCATGGCAGTCGGGGGATGCAGCGCCGACGACGCGGACCTTCTGCGCCGTGCAATGGGATCCAAGCGGGGCATCGAGAAGATCGAGAAACTGCGCGCGACGCTCTACAGGGGCATGGAAGGCAACGGAATCGTCGGGGCGGATGCCGACAGTATCTACGGCGCGATCCAGGCCTTCGCGGGTTTCGGTTTCGCTGAGAGCCACGCGCTGAGCTTCGGCCTGCTGGTGTACGCCAGCGCGTGGATGCGACTGCACTATCCGGCCGCGTTTCTTGCCTCCCTGCTGCGTGCGCAACCGATGGGCTTTTACTCGCCCCAGTCCCTGGTGGCTGATGCTCGGCGCCATGGCGTCACCGTATTGCGCCCCGACATTCAGAAGTCCGGGGTGCACGCCGGGCTCGAGCTCGCAGTGGATACCGGGTCGGATGCCCCGGGCAAACCGACCGGGAGCCATGAGTGCCGAGACCGTATGCAACCGCCCGTGGGGTTGTTCGACCGCAACGCTCATTTCGACAGCGATGACCATCGACGCGACGGTGCGTATTCCGTACGCCTGGGACTGGATGAGGTCACCGGCATCGGACAACCGGTCGCCGAACGGATCGTCGATGATCGAGCGCGACATGGAAACTTCCGCGACATGAACGATCTGGTACGACGCGTGGATCTGACGACCGCTCAATTGGAGGTACTTGCCGGTTCCGGGGCATTCGACGGATTCGGCCTCACTCGCCGGGAAGCCATGTGGAACGCCGGTAATGCGTCTCAGGATCGCGCGCAATACCTGCCGGGAAGCGTCGTTTCGGTGCAACCCCCGCTCTTCGGTATGCCCTCGGCCGTCGAGCAACTCATGTCGGACCTGTGGTCGACGGGAGTCTCCACCGACAGCCACCCCGTTGAGCATCTACGAGCGGGCTTGAAAAGCAGCGGCATCCTCACGGCTACGGACCTCGCCACCGCCGAATCCGGCCGTCGAATCCGAGTGGGTGGGATCGTGACACACCGGCAACGACCGGCAACTGCGAGCGGCATCACCTTCCTCAACATCGAGGATGAGACCGGCATGATCAATGTGATCTGCAGCGTTGGGGTATGGAAACGATACCGGCGCGTGGTGCGGGAGTCACCCGCGCTGATCGTGCGCGGCATCCTCGAACGATCGTCCGAGGGGGTGACCAACGTGCTCGCAGACCGGTTCGAGCCGTTGGGCATGGCCCCCCGCACCCGATCTCGAGATTTCCGCTAGGTGACGATTCGTTACCAGATCGTCGATAGTTCGCGAAACTGGCAGTCTCCTGCTATACCCTTGAGCGATCGTGGGTGTTTGCCGGGTATTCCGACAGGCATCGATGTGGCCTCGAATGTCGGGGCCTGTTAAGAACGCTCCTGGAGGAGTTTTACATGGCATTAGGCACCGTCAAGTGGTTCAACGCGGAAAAGGGCTTTGGTTTCATCGCCCCTGAGGACGGAAGTCCTGACGTGTTCGCTCACTACTCGGCCATCGCAACCGGTGGCTACAAGTCCCTCGACGAGAATCAGAAAGTCGAGTTCGACATCACCCAGGGACCGAAAGGCCCCCAGGCGGAGAACATTCGCCCCCTCTGACTTTCATCCCATTCTGCTCGCGCCTACCGTGGGTTGAATGTGGGCTAGTTCAGTACAAGACGAACGCCCCGGTCAACACCGGGGCGTTTTCTTTACCCGCCCTCAGGAATGCAGGCCTCGGCGCACCCGATCGATTCGTGCCTGCAGCTGGCTCACCGTCGCCTGAGCCACCGGCGGTCCCCCGCAGGTGCGGCGCAATTCGGCGTGGATCATCGCGTGTGGCTCGCCCGATCTTCTCGCGTGGAGGCTGACCAGCGAATTCAATAGGCTTCGCTGCTCACGCAATGTCCGGTACAGCGGCACCGCACGGGCCGACGAAGGGTTGACCACCCCCTGACGACGTTGCTGTCGAGCGGCCCGCTGTACGAGCAGATCCCGCACCTGATCGGGATCCAGCACCCCCGGCAATCCGATGAAGTCAAATTCTTCGTCACTACCGGTCGACGCGGAAGTACCGAATCCCATGCCATCGAAAAGCACTCGATCGAAGTGCGCGTCCGATTCGAGCGCCTGCCAGGTGTATGCATCCCCGAGGCCATGTAGAGATTCTTCCGAGGATTGCTCGTCAGCGTCAGCAGCAGCCTCGGTATCGTCGACGCCCGGGGCAGTGCCGTCACGGTCGAGTGCGTGGTCCCGCTCGCGCTCCAACTCACCCGCCAAGGCCAGCAGCGACGGCACATTCGGCACGAAGATGGATGCCGTTTCGCCACGGCGTCGCGATCGCACGAACCGGCCAACGGCTTGGGCGAAATAGAGCGGCGTCGCCGCGGAGGTGGCGTACACCCCGACCGCGAGTCGGGGAACATCCACCCCCTCTGAAAGCATTCGGACCGCTACCATCCATCGAGCGTCGCTATGGGTGAATGCCTCGATCCGAGCCGAGGAACCCGCTTCATCCGAGAGAACCAGCGTCGGCGCAATCCCGGTGATCGAGAGCAGAAGGTCGCTGTAGGCTCGGGCGGATTGTTGATCGGTTCCGATGACCAGCCCGCCGGCGTCGGGGATGGAGTTGCGCACTTCGGTCAGACGCCGGTCCGCGGAACGCAGCACCGCGCTCATCCATTCCCCCGACGGATCCAGCGCCGTGCGCCATGCCTGGGCCGTGACGTCTTTCGTGTCACCCTCACCGAGCTGCGCCTGCATCTCCTCCCCTTGCCGGGTGCGCCAGCGCATGCTGCCCGCATAGGAGAGAAACAGCACGGGCCGCACGACGCCATCGGAGAGCGCTCGACGGTACCCGTACGCGTAATCCGTCACCGACGTTCGGATTCCCACGGCATCCGGCTCGTACCGGACGAAGGGAATCGCAGCAGTGTCGCTGCGAAATGGCGTACCGGTGAGCGATAGTCGCCGGGTGGCCGGCTCGAAAGCCTCGTGGATGGCGTCCCCCCAACTCAGGGCATCGCCGCCGTGATGTACCTCGTCGAGAATCACGAGCGTGCGACTCGATTCGGTGAGCCTGCGGTGCAGGGATGGTCGCGTCGCGACCTGAGCATAGGTGAGGGCCACACCGTGGAACCGCCGACCATCGGAGACCGCGCCGTTCGTGAATGCCGGGTCGAGTCGAAGGCCCACCCGATGGGCCGCATCCGCCCACTGCCGTTTCAGATGGTCGGTGGGAGCAACGACGGTAACACGGTCCACCACTCGCCGGGCGATGAGCTCGACTGCGAGCCGCAAGGCGAACGTCGTCTTACCGGAGCCGGGCGTGGCTGCTGCGAGGAAGTCTCGTGGTTCGGTCGAAAAGTAGAGATCCAGGGCTTCGGCCTGCCAGGCACGTAGTTTCTGCGCGGTACCGCGAGCAGCACGATCCGGATACGCGGGCGAGAGATGCTCGGCGGCGAAGGTTCCGATGTCCGGCACGACCGAGGAAGGCACCGGTTCGGATGAGTTTGCCGGTTCGGTCGCGCCGATCAATCCCGTTGGCCGAGGCTCGGCCGTGCCGCCGAGCCGGTTCCGAGAAGCCGCGCTGGTTGAACCGCACCACTGCCGAATTTGGCGCTTGCGGCATCCATCACGTGTTCGGCGTTCCGCCAGCCGTCAGAGTCATCCCATAGTGCCTGCGTGCTGCTCCCGGCGGGCGTGAGCTGCTCGGCACGCACACCGACCAGACGCACCGCGGGCGAGTTGCGGGACCACCCCTCGAAGATCTCAGCAACCTCGTCGTAGATCCGACGGCCGAGGTCGGTCGGCTGACTGAGGGTGCGTGAGCGAGTCTGGGTGGTGAAATCGGCGAGCCGAACCTTGAACACGACCGTTCGAGCGAGCACACCAGTCGTTCTCAATCGAACCGCCACCCTCGATGACATGCGGAGCAACTCTCTCCGAATGACTTGCGGATCGGTGACATCCGTCTCGAACGTGACCTCGTGCCCGACACTCTTCTCGGCAGCGCCCGCGCGAACGACCCGAGGGTCGATTCCCCAGGCGAGGTCGTGCAAGCGGACAGCGGCAGCATCCCCGACGGATGATCGCAGCACATCGATCGGCGCCCGTGCTAGGTCGCCGATCGTGCGGTAACCGCGGGCGCGCAACACGGCTTCGGTCTTGCCGCCGACTCCCCACAGTCGTGCGATCGGGAGGGGGTGGAGAAACTCTATCGTCGCCGCAGCGGGTACGACGAGCAGTCCGTCGGGTTTGGACATGCCGGACGCGACTTTAGCGACGAATTTGACGGCGGCGGCACCGACCGAGCAAATCAATCCGGTTTCGGAGGCGACCCGTGCGCGCACCAGTCGAGCGGCTTGCATCGGGGATCCGAAGACTCGACTCGCTCCGGCCACGTCAAGAAAGGCTTCGTCGATACCGAGCCGCTCCACCCGCGGCGTTATCCCGTCGAATATCCCCATGACGATGTGCGAGTAATGCACGTACCGCTCGAAGTGCGGTTCGAGCACGATGGCATGCGGGCATCGCCGCAGTGCTACAGACATCGGAAGAGCCGAGTTGATCCCGAACCTGCGCGCCTCGTAGGTCGCTGCGGTGACAATGGAACGGGCCGATCGCACGCCCACGATCACCGGCTTGCCGCGCAGTTCTGGGTGGTCGAGCAACTCCACCGACGCGAAGAAAGCGTCCATATCGACATGAAGGATGGTGGCAGCGCTGTCGTCGATGTCGACAGCCGACACCCGGCGGTCGAGACCGTCTTGTTTGCCCACGCTCTATTCTCGCAGCCCCCACAGACAACCTCGGGGCAACGCGCCTGTGCAGCGAAGCGGGCGAGGATAAGACCCCGCCCGCTTCACTTATGGAACTGATCAGGCGCGGCGGCGCGAGCCCCGTCTGACGAGGCCGTAGATCAGCAGCACAATGATCGCGCCACCGATCGCGAGCAGCCAGGTGCTGATATCGAAGAACCCGCCCAGCCCGATGCCGAAGATCTGACTACCGAGGAATCCGCCCAAAAGGGCTCCGACCACACCGAGAATGAGGGTGACGAGCCACCCACCGCTCTGCCTGCCGGGTAGGACGGCTTTGGCGATTGCTCCGGCAATCAGCCCGAGAACAATCCAAGCGATGATACCCATGACGACCTCCCAGTCGGTCATTTTCCACCCCGAGTCTCGGAGCCAACGCTCAGTTCATCAGTACCCTGAGCGGGGGGCAACCCCTTGCCGTACGGGCTTCGTGTCTGGTAGCGGCGAGAGTCACCCGGGCTTCACCCAATACGGGCAGGCCATTTTTCGCCATCATCGGTAGCGGCTTTCGGCGCGGATACGGGAAGCTTGACACCATGGACCGGCAGCATCCCTGGAGCCGCTACGTCGCGATAGGCGACTCGTTCACCGAAGGCATCGGCGATCCCGAACCCCTCGCGCCTGGCGGCCATCGGGGGTGGGCCGACCGGGTCGCCGAGGTGCTGGCCGCACGAACCGCGGACTTTGCCTACGCGAACCTCGCCGTGCGGGGACGCCTCCTGCACCAGATCAGTACGGAGCAGGTTCGGGCGGCGTTGGATCTCAAGCCGGATCTCGTGACCGTCTCCGCCGGAGGCAATGACATCATCCGGCCCGGCGCCGATCCGGATGTGATCTCGCGCCGATTCGAGGCGATGGTCGAGGTTCTGACGAGCCAGGGCGCAACCGTGGTGATGTTCAACGGCCCCGATATCGGGATGACTCCGGTGCTTCGCCGAGCGCGCGGCAAGGTGGCTATCTACAACGAGAACCTGCGGGCTATCGCCCAGCGTCACGACGCGATCGTCGCAGACATGTGGGCCCTCACGACGCTGTCAGACCCGAGCATGTGGGCTCCGGATCGTTTGCACTTCTCGGCGATCGGGCACCACACGATCGCCAGAATGGTCCTAGACACCCTCAATGTGCCGCACGATTTGGCGCCATTCGAACCGCAGCCGTTGCCACCGATCGCGTGGCGACGGGCCCGCGTCGATGATTTCGGTTGGGCACGTGAGTACCTCGTTCCCTGGGTGTTGCGCAGGGTGCGCCACCAGTCTTCCGGCGACGACGTCACGGCCAAGCGCCCGACGTACGATCCCTGAGAACGGGCCCTGCGGCCCGTAACCCCCTGCGCTGGTGGTTCAGCGGGCCGAATAGCCACCCCGTGCGGCGGCCGGGCAGTCGAACGGGTCGGGAATACCGCGGCCGACATCGTTGAGGTACTTCAGCACGGCGCCGTGGGCGGAGATCAGACTGACCTCTGTGTAGAGAATTCCCTTGCTCGCGCAATATTCGCGCACGATCTCGCCAGCGCGACGCAGGTGCGGCCGAGCCATACTCGGGAAGAGGTGGTGCTCGATCTGATAGTTCAGGCCACCCATGAAGTGGTTCATCACGTGACCGCTGCGGATGTTGCGACTAGTCAGCACTTGACGACTCAAGAAATCCACTTTCGAGCCTCGCGGCAAAATCGGCATCCCGATGTGGTTCGGCGCGAACGAGGCGCCCATGTAGAGCCCGAAGATCGCCAGCTGCACGCCCAGGAACGCGAATGCCATCCCGAGCGGCATGAAAGTGAAAAGTACGGTGACGTAGCCGATATTTCGCACTGTCAAGAGAACGATCTCGAGCGCCCGTTTGTCGACCCTGCCCCGTGAGAACACGGTCAGGAAGGCGTGCCGATGTAGGTTCACACCCTCCAGAAGCAGGGCCGGGAAGAACAGATATCCTTGGCGATGCGCGAAGAACTTGGTGAGGCCGGTGAGGCCGACCGCCTTGTCTGCTTGGAAGATGATGAAGTCGGTCTCGACATCCGGGTCACGGTCTACCGTGTTGGGATTGGCGTGGTGTCGGGAGTGCTTACTCATCCACCACGAGTAGCTGATACCGACCACGAGGTCGGCCATGATGCGCCCGGTGAAGTCGTTGAGCTTGCCCGATTCGAAAACCTGTCGGTGCGACAGCTCGTGGGTGATGAAAGCGTATTGAGTGAAGAGGATGCCCATGGCCGCGGCAATGAGCAGCAGGTACCACGTGTCATGCAGCAGGGCGAACCCGAACCAAGCACCGACCATCGCGACCGTGATGACCCCGAAAGTAACGAAGTAAAAGGTTTTGCTTCGACGCAACAGACCAGCATCCCGAACTGTGTGCAGCAGCGCCGCGAATTCACTGATCGGGTTGCCGATGCCTCGCGGACCGGTTTTGATCAGCCGGCTGACGTTAGCGGTAGCGGAGATGGTTGGAGCGGGCGAAACGAGACCCGCGGCGATGGGGTAGGCGATGAAAGAGTCGGTCACGGTGCCTCAGGAGTCAGATGACTTCGCAGTCAGGGTGTGAGCGGACGCTCTCGATTTCCACAGCGTAGTGGCGATATCTGAGAGAAAAGTGCGACTGCCGGGAGGTTGCGCGCAAGCTCAAAAGATTTCGGTCGGATTCGTCATGCGCCACCACGGCCCTGGGTCGTCGATCGTTGCGTCGAGTCGAAGTGTGACGGGGAAGTCCTGCACACCCGCGGTGAAGATCGCGTTGCCCACTTCAGCGCCGGCTGGCGCGGTCAACACTTCGCGCAACCGCAGAGTCTTGACGATCGGCGTACCCGACCAGGTGACCGCCTCAACCGTGCGCTCAGCCACAGCGGCCGCGGTGTCCCCCCACACGCTCGAATACCGCGCGAACGCTTGTCCGGCCGTTGCTAATCGCACGCTGACGAAACCGGTATCCGCTTGGCTGAGCAGGGAGCGTACCGCCGCATCCACGCTCTCGTGGTCGGGGCCTCCGAGAACCACTCCGACGACTGTCACGGGCACAGTCCCCACCAGGAGGTTTTGCGAGAAGAGCAGACACGAACCCGCTTCGTCGAGCGTGCCGGTCTTGATGCCGTTGATGCCGCCCGTCTGGACGAGCGCATTCCGGTTCATGACCGTGCCGAGGTCCGCAACCTCGGCGCTCGGCAAGGCGACGATCGCCGCCACGACAGGTTGCTGCTCGGCGATCTTGGCGATCTCGACGAGATCGCCGATCGTGCTCCTGTTCGACGGCGAGACGCCGCTTGCATCGGTGATGGTGGTTTCACTCAGCCCCTCGGACATCAACCACGCGCGAGCACGTTCTACGTAGAGCGCTTCAGACCCGAAAGCCCAACTCGCAAGCGATTGTGCGTAGTTGTTCGCGGAAGCGAGAAGCATGACGGTCATCACCGTGCGCTGGGTCAGCACCTGGCCCGAATACACGCTTTCCACCGATCCCCCGTCGAGGCGCTGATTCTCGTAGAACTGTTCGTCCTGCGGCCCGAACGTGATGGGTGGCCCCGCATCGTCGCCGATGAGTGGCTTGTAATCGAGCACAACCAGTGCGGTGATGACCTTCGAGATGGATGCGATCGGTAACGGAGCCGCGTCCCCGGCGCTCGCAAGAGTGCCCGCGTACCCGACCGCTCCGATCGCCGAGGCTCCGTATGGTGGGAAGTCGATCACCGGCGCGGAGGCGACGGGCGCATTCCACGACTCGATCTGAGTCGTCGAGGGTTTGATCGGGGCCAGGAGCGCCATCGGCAAGTACAGGGCGACAGCGAGCGCGACAACCGAGCTGCCGAAGGCCACGATGCGGCGTCGGCGGTACACCTGGCGTCGAGTCAGCGGCATCCGATCATCGTAGCGACGGCATCCGCAACGCCCAGAGCGCGACGGCGCTCGCAGCGGCGACGTTGAGTGAATCCACCCCGTGCATCATCGGAATACTCACGATCGTGTCCGCTTGCGCGAGAGCAGCCCTACTCAGGCCGTCGCCTTCCGTGCCGAGCATGATCGCGATTCGCTCCGGGGGGTCTCTGGCGAAAGCATCCAAGGCGACCGCGTGCGGGCTCAGAGCCAACGCGAGGATGTGGAACCCTGCATCGCGCAGATGGATTCCCCCGATCGGCCAATCAGGTATCCGTGTCCAGGGAACCTGGAACACCGTCCCCATGCTCACCCGGACGCTGCGCCGGTACAGCGGATCGGCACATCTCGGGGTCACCAGAACGGCGTCCGCGCCAAGGCCTGCGACGGAGCGAAAAATCGCGCCGACATTGGTGTGGTCCACGACATCCTCGAGGATGACTACTCGGCGTGCGTCGGCGATCACGTCTTCGACACGAGCGAGGGACGGACGGTGCATGGCGGCTAGAGCGCCGCGGTGTAGGTCGAAGCCGGTGAGCTGTTCCAGGAGTGCTGGCTCGCCCACGAAGACGGGAATGTCGAAGAGGACGACTTCTGTCGGTAAGCTTGGCAGCCACTTTTCGAGCAGCAGGATCGAGCGCGGCTGATGCCCCGCGCTCAGAGCTCGCGCGATGACCTTGGGAGACTCCGCAATGTACAGCCCGCCGGCCGGTTCAGCGCGCCGACGGAGGGCCACGTCGGTGAGGTTGGCATAATCGGCCAGCCGCTCGTCGTCGAGATTATCGACCCGCACGATCTCCACCCTGCGCCTCCGACCTGCCAGCTTGGGGAAACATACCCGAAAACAACGCCGCCTAGGGTGAGGATGTCGTCGATTGCGATTGGGAGGGAGGCCAGCGTGTCCACTCCTCGCGCCAGCCAGAACATCTCAGTGCTCCATTCCGAGTCATCCCCCCGGTTCGAAGAAGCGATCGAGGTGCTGCGCACCGGCACGATCGTTGCGATCACGGGCGCTGGAATCAGCACTGACTCGGGGATTCCCGATTATCGGGGTGAGGGCACGCCGGTTAGAACGCCCATGACGTTTCAGGAGTTCCTCTCCAACGACGAGCGTCGCAAGCGCTACTGGGCGGGAAGCCATCTTGGGTGGCGGCGGTTCGATGCCGCCCGACCCAATGCCGGTCACCGGGCTCTCGCCCGCCTCGAGGCAGCCGGTGTGGTGAACGGCGTGATCACCCAGAACGTCGACGGGTTGCACCTTGGGGCTGGCTCACGGCGAGTCGTCGACTTACACGGCTCGCTGGATCGCGTGCGTTGCCTGCAATGCGGGCAATTATTCGCACGAGCCGACATAGCCTTGCGGCTGACGACGCTGAACCCTTGGCTCGACGTGCCCGAGGCGGTCGAGTTAGCTCCGGACGGAGACGTGATGATCGCGGACGTCGGTTCGTTCACCCTCCCGGTCTGCACGGTGTGCGGTGGGATGCTCAAACCGGACGTCGTGTTCTTCGGAGAGTTCGTGCCGGTCCAGAAATTCGCCGAAGCGAGCTCCCTCCTTCAGGCCGCTGATGCGGTGCTGGTCGCCGGTTCATCGCTCGCCGTCAACTCCGCAATTCGCCTGCTCGAGCAGGCGCACCGTCGTCGATTGCCCATCGTCATCATCAACCGGGGAGCGACCAAGGGCGATGCTCGCGCTTCGGTGAAGATCGATTTCGGCGCATCTCAGACACTGGAGGCTCTCGCGAACCGCCTGATCGGTTGAGCCCGATCAGCGGGTGAGGGCCTTCCGTTGTCGCACGGTCTCGGTGAGGAGGTCCAGCAGCACAGCGGCAGCGTCGGGCCAGTTGTAGCGCAGTGCCCACCGCGCCGATTCGGCCGATCTCTTCGCCCATTCGGCGTCATCCTCGAGCTCGCGTACCGCGCTGACGAGAGATTGCACGTCGTCGGGGTCGAAGAATCCGGACGCGGCACCGCCTATCTCTCGAAAGATCGGTGTGTCGCTCAGCAACACCGGAGTGCCCAGAGCCTGTGCTTCGGCGACCGGGAGTCCGAATCCCTCGTCGCGCGAGGCCGAGACCAGCGCGGTCGCACCTCGCAGTGCCTCGGAATACTCCTCGTCGGTGGCACCGTTCCGAAACACAACCGTTCCCGTGCCGACGAGCTTGGCCAATCTGGCCCGTTCGCGATCGGTGATGCGGCTCATCAGGATCAATCGGTATTCCGGCAGCCATGCCATAGCGCTAACGATCAGATCGACGTTCTTGTACGGCATGAACGAGCCCATGTAGATGAGGTCGCGACGCTCGGGGGCGCGGCGCTGCGGTAAGGACTCGGGATGCTCTGTGCCGAGCAATAGAACGTGCACCGGTTTGCGAGTCAATCTGTGGGCGATGATCAGCGACCTGGTGGTCTCAGAGTCGACGACCGTCGCATCCGCCCGGTTCAGAAGAGCACGCTGGAATCCCCACCAGAGGTGGTAGATCCGCCAGATCACCCGCACAGCGGCCGGTAGATTTCGGGGCGGCGTTCGATGAGTGAAATAGATCAAGTCGTGCACCGACGTCACGAGCGCGTACCGCCGAAACCCCGGCCCCATGGTCTGCATCGGGGTGAAGACGACGTCGGGCTCGTATCGGTTGACCGTGAGCGCGACGAAGGGCTCGGTTGCCCCGGTCACCGGGGGGCCCATCACCCAGGGCAGGTCGGGAAGCATCGACAGTTGCCGCTCATCCTGAATGAGCATGGTCACCGGGTGCAGCTTCGCGAGTTCCTCTACCAGCCGCGCTCCATAGCGGCTGATCCCGTCGTGACGTTCCAGCCTCGTATAGCGGCAGTCGAAAATGATCTTCACGCGCTCTCCTGCGACGGGCTCGACACCAGGCGACCGGCCCCGAGAAACGCCACGATCGCCTCGGCCGCCTCGCGAGGTCGTTCGTAGTGCACGAGGTGGCCCACCTCGTGCAGCATGACGAGTCGCGCATCGGCAAAAAGCTGCGCGAGTCGGATCTGGTCGTCGGCAGAGGTGATGGGGTCGCGGTCAGCACCGATAACCAGGGTGGGCACCGTGATTCGGGGAGCGAACATACTGACGTCGGATGTGATGGATGCCTGGAATCCCTCGATCACGCTGTCGCGACTGGCATACCCGCTGAAGTAGGAATGGTGCTGCGAGTGCACCCATGAGCGCAGGCTGGCATCCCGCGATTGGGCGAGGTATACGCTCATGAACCGCACCACGAGCCAGCTACTCAGAAGCGATCGCCCGATCCGCGCCGGTAGGGCACGCGCCGAGCGGTAGTAGAACAGGGTGAGCTTGCTCATCAGGGCATTCGGACCCGACAGGGCCGGGCGTGCGATGGGATTGATCAGAATGAGCTTCGGCGTCGACAACCCGCCGGCGACGGCGGCTGCGGCCACTATCGAGCCGAACGAGTGTCCCAGGATCACCGCTGATTGCTCCATCCCCAGCGCCGCCGCAAAATGGCGGAGCCACATCGCGTAGCCCTCCAGGTCGTGTGCTCGGTCGCTGAAGGCATCGGAGGCACCGAACCCGGGCAAGTCGGGGCTGATGATGCGGATGCCATCGATCTGCGCTATCACCGGCTCGAGACCGTGATGATCTCCTCGATAGCCATGCACGACGATCAAGGTGGTCGCGGCGTCGAGCGGGCCGTAGTCCCAGTATCGCGTCGTGACGCCCAGCACGGCCACCGAGGCTTCTCGCACGACCAGCCGATCGATCAGTACGGCGTACGGGGAGGCGGTCGGCACGCTCGCCATTGTAGGCAACGGCGCCGCGCAACGAAGCCGCGTGGGCGCTTTCACTGCGGTCATAGACTCGAACGGTGACCTTCACCGCGCCCATCCAGTTGCCCGGGCTGGCCCTCGATGCACAGTGGTACCGACGCGCCGTCTTCTACGAGGTGATGGTGCGTTCGTTCTACGACAGCAACGGGGATGGTTCGGGTGACATCGCCGGCCTGGTCTCCAAACTCGACTACCTGCAATGGCTCGGTGTCGACGCCCTATGGATCCCGCCGTTCTTCACATCGCCTCTTCGCGACGGTGGGTACGACGTTTCGGACTTCACAACGGTCCTGCCCGAATTCGGCACGCTCGACGAGTTCAAAGACCTTGTCACGCGCGCCCATGAACGCAATATGCGCGTGGTGATCGACTATCCGCTCAACCACACTTCCGATCAGCACGACTGGTTCCAGCAGTCGCGAGCCGATCCGGATGGGCCGTTCGGCGACTTCTACGTGTGGAGCGATTCAGACGAGAAATATCCGAACGTGCGCGTGATCTTCGTCGATACGGAGGAATCCAACTGGGCGTTCGACCCGGTGCGACGTCAGTTCTACTTCCACCGCTTCTTCTCCCATCAGCCCGACTTGAACTTCGAGAACCCCGAGGTGCGCCAGGCCGTGATGGATGTCATCCGACACTGGATGAACCTCGGAGTCGACGGGGTACGGCTGGATGCCATCCCCTACCTCTTCGAGTCGGAGGAGGGCAATGGCGAAGGCGAGCCAGCCACCCACGCCTACCTCAAGGAGATTCGCGAGATGGTCGACCGGGAGTACCCGGGGCGAATCCTCGTGGCAGAAGCCAATCAGTGGCCACAAGAGGTAGTGGCATTCTTCGGCACCGAAGATCAACCCGAATGCCACATGGCTTTCGATTTTCCGGTGATGCCACGGATTTTCTACTCGCTGCGGTCGCAGCACGCCGGAGAACTGGTGCGGGTACTCGCCGAGACCACCGAGATGCCGGATGGTGCGGCGTGGGGGGTCTTCCTGCGCAATCATGACGAACTCACGCTCGAGATGGTGAGCGAGGAGTACCGCCAGGCGATGTACGGCTGGTACGCCTACGACCCGCGAATGCGCTCCAATGTCGGCATCCGCCGTCGGCTCGCGCCGCTGCTCGACAATTCCCGGGCCGAGCTCGAGCTCGCCCATGCCCTCCTGTTCTCCCTGAAAGGCAGTCCGTTCCTTTACTACGGGGACGAGATCGGCATGGGCGACAATATCTGGTTGCCGGACCGGGATTCCTCCCGCACCCCCATGCAATGGACGCCGGATCGCAATGCGGGTTTCTCCACTGCCGACCCCGGGAAATTGTTTTTGCCGGTTGTGCAGTCGCTTGTCTTCAACTACAACCTGATCAATGTGGAATCGCAGCTAGCCCAATCGCGCTCCTTGCTGCATTGGATACGAAATGTCATCCACGTGCGCAAGGGACACCCGACCTTTGGCCTCGGGTCGCTGCGAGTATTACCCACGAACCACGAATCCGTTCTCGCCTTCGTGCGTGAATACCGGGGGTCGGGCAGCCAGTTCGGGGATTCGGCGGAGGCGGTGCTCTGCGTTTTCAGCTTCTCCCACAATCCCGTTTCGGTGCGTGTCGACGTTGAGGGCTACGAGGGCTCGACCACCTTCGACCTGTTCGGAGGAGGGCAGTTCCCGCCCATCGGCGACGATGCCTCGATCACGCTCACCCTGGGAACACAGAGTTTCTACTGGCTGCACCTCGGGACCCGCATTCCTCGGGCGGGAACCTGACGCGTCCTGTTGTCGGCTGACCAAAAACTGAGGGGGGAGCACAGCCTGGCAGCTGCAGAGGGGCGGGACGGGGCCCCATTTGGCCCGGCGAGGCATCGGCCCGGTGTCGGCACCTCCCTCTACCCTGTGGCCATGATCAACTGGGCTCGTTTAGCGGTGTTCGACCTCGAAACAACTGGAGTAGATACTGAGACGAGCCGTATCGTTTCGGCGTGCATCGCGGTGCTGAACGGGCAGGGTCTCGTCACCGCCCGTTGGGACTGGCTGGCCGACCCCGGGGTGGAAATCCCCGCCGGAGCGACAGCCGTGCACGGAATCAGCACCGACCGCGCCCGACAATACGGTCGGGATGCCCACACCGTCGTTGCGGAGATCGCGCAGTCGTTGCGGGTGCTCTTCGATCTGGGGGTACCCGTCGTCATCTTCAATGCGCCCTACGACTTGACGCTGCTCGATCGGGAGTGTCGTCGGCATTCCGTCGCTCCGCTGCAGAACCCGGGCCCGGTGATCGATCCGCTGGTGATCGACAAGGCTCTGGATCGCTACCGGCGAGGCAAGCGCACACTCGTCGCAACCGCCGATCTTCTCGGCGTTGCTCTCGACGTCGCTCATGATGCGGGCGCCGACGCTATCGCAGCGGGGCGCGTCGCCTTAGCTCAAGCCTCGGCCTTCGGGCGAGAGCTCGACATGACGCCCGATGAACTCCACCAAAGACAGGCAGTGTGGTTCAGCGATCAGGCCGCACGCTTCACGGAATACATTCGGCGCATCAGCTCCGATGACACATTCCGAGCCCCAGCCGAGTGGCCTGTGCAACCGTTTCCTCACCACGCCAGGATGAATGCCGCCTCGATGGACGGCACCCTCGTCGACATGACACTCGTGGACAGATCACTCCCGACGGGAGACGCGAGTTACTTGGCGTCTTTCTTGGCGCCGAATCCCGCATAGCGGGTGTTGAACTTCTCGACACGACCAGCCGAGTCGAGGATGCGCTGTTTGCCCGTATAGAAGGGGTGCGAGGCCGAGGAGATCTCGACGTCGATGACGGGGTAACTCTTACCGTCTTCCCACTCGATGGTCTTGTCGCTCGATACCGTGGATCGGGTCAAAAAGGTTTCTCCGGACGCCAGGTCGCGAAATACCACCGCGGCGTACGTGGGGTGGATGTCAGTTTTCATGGAGACCTCGGTGCTGTGAGAGGAGATGGGCGACGTCTTGTCGACGTGCCACGATACCAGAGAGCCTGCGCTGCGAGAAGTTCACGCAGCCAGACGTCCGCACGGCGAGACGTTCAGACGGCTCGGGCGGTGAAGCGTCCGCGGTCCTGACTCACGACCAAGGGCAACCCGTATGCCGAGCTGAGTTGTTCCGAGGTCACGACTTCGCCGATCAGCCCGCATGCCGCCACCTCACCGTTGGCCATGAGCAACGCGTGCGTGAAGCCGGGAGGAATCTCTTCGACGTGATGGGTGACCATCACCAGGGCGGGCGCGATGGGATTCTGGGCGAAACCACCGAGCAGACCGAGCAGTTCCTCTCGCGCTCCCAGGTCGAGGCTCGCGGCCGGCTCATCGAGCAGGAGTAGTTCAGGGTCCGTCATCACCGAGCGCGCGATCTGCACCCGCTTCTGCTCGCCGTCGCTCAACGCCCCGAACCGCCGGTCTTGCAACCCATCGAGCCGCCATTCGGTGAGAACTCGTTGTGCTCGCTTCTCGTCGATCTGCTCGTAGGACTCGTTCCAACGCCCCGTCACCGCGTACGCCGCCGTCAGCACGACGTCGATGACCCGCTCCCCTGGTGGGACCCTCCGGGCGAGAGCCGACGATGCGAAACCGATCCTCGCCCGCAGGTCGAAGACATCGATCCTGCCAAGCGTGTCACCGAGCAGGTGAACGGAACCGGATGTGGGATGCAATTGCGCGGCGGCGAGTTGCAAGAGGGTAGTTTTCCCGGCGCCGTTGGGGCCGAGAACGACCCAGCGGTCCGCGTCGTCGACCGTCCAGTCGATCGAAGACAGGATGGCTACCCCATCGCGAATGACCGAGACGCCGATGAACTCCGCAACGCTGCCCATGATCTGCCCAGCCTACGGCCCTGCCGCGCACGCGGCCCGTGCGGCATCCCGGCAGTACTCACCGCACGGTCGCGTAGACAGCCCTCGTGGCGTCCGCGATCGCCGGCCACCCGAACTCCGCTTCCACCCGTCGCCGACCCGCACGACCCATCGAGCCTGCTCTTTCAGGGTCGTCGAGTACCTCGCCGAGGGCCGCAGCCAGATCGGCGACGAAACGGTCGGGATAAAGCGGCGTGCCGCTCCCGTCATCCGCCTGCTCGATTGGCACGAGCAGACCCGTCACCCCGTGGTCGATCACCTCGGGTATGCCGCCGGTGGCGGAGCCGACGACCGGCACGCCGCACGCCATCGCCTCGAGGTTGACGATGCCGAGCGGTTCGTAGATGGACGGGCAGACGAACGTGGTGGCCTGGCTCAGCACCGCCGAAAGCTCGTATCGACTCAACTGGCGATCGATCCAGACCACGCCTGCGCGGCTGTTTCGCAGCGCGGCCACACCCGCCCGGACCTCGGAGAGGATTTCGGGGGTATCCGGTGCACCCGCGCACAGGATGATCTGAATATCGGGCTCGAGCAACGCCGCGGCGCGAAGCAGGTACGGCAAACCCTTCTGCCGGGTGATACGACCGACGAAGACGACCGATCGCGCGTCGGGGTCGATTCCGAGCGAGCGCACCAACGGCGGATCGCTCACCGGCTGCCACCGATCCAAGTCGATTCCGTTGTGTACAACGGAGACACGCGACTCGTCCAGAAAGGGGTAGGACCTCAGAATGTCGCGTCGCATCCCGTGGCTGACCGCGATGATGGCGGCGGCCGAGGCGAACGCCGTGCTCTCAATCCAGCTCGATAAGCGGTATCCCCCACCGAGCTGTTCGGCTTTCCACGGACGTAGCGGCTCGAGGCTGTGCGCAGTAATGACGTGAGGGATGCCATGCAGGAGGGATGCGATGTGCCCGGCGGCGTTGGCGTACCACGTGTGCGAATGCACGAGGTCTGCGCCTGCCACATCCTGGGCGATCTGCAGGTCGACGCCGAGCGTCGATAGCGCCGGGTTGGCCTGCGTGAGGCCCGACGGCACGGGATAGGCGAACACCCCCTGCTCGGTGCGCGGGGCCCCGAAGCAACGCACGATCACCTCGAGGTCGTCCGCCCGGAGGGCTCGCACCAGTTCGGCGACGTGAACCCCCGCGCCCCCGTAGACCTCGGGCGGATATTCTCTGCTGACGACATCGACTCGCATCCCCCCGACGCTACTGCACCGTTCCCGACCGGCGGTCGGGCTACTGGTCGTTTTTCGCAGGGCCGGTTGCTCGGCCCGTTCCCCAACAACGGTCGCGCCCCCCAACTACTGTTGCTGTATGTCACCAGGGAAGATCTTCGGGATCGTACTCGCCGGCGGTGAGGGAAAGCGGCTCATGCCGCTCACTGCGGATCGGGCTAAGCCCGCTGTGCCATTCGGCGGCGGATACCGGCTCGTCGATTTCGCCCTCAGCAACTTGATCAACTCGGGTCTTCGACAGATCGTGGTACTGACGCAATACAAATCGCACAGTCTCGATCGCCACATCTCGCAAACCTGGCGCCTATCCGGGATGCTCGGCGCGTACATTGCTTCCGTGCCAGCCCAACAGCGATTGGGCAAGCGCTGGTTCAGTGGGTCGGCAGACGCGATCCTGCAAAGTCTCAACCTGTTGCGCGACGAGAAACCCGACATCGTGATTGTGGTGGGCGCCGACCATGTCTACCGGATGGACTTCAGTCAGATGGTCGACGCCCACGTCGCGTCGGGGCTCGGGGTCACCGTTGCGGCGATTCGCCAACCCATCGCGCTCGCCGATCAGTTCGGCGTGATCGAAATCGATGCGGAGCATCCGGGCAAGATCGCGGCATTTCACGAGAAACCGAAAAAGGCCGTCGGGCTCGTGGACTCACCCGACGAGGTGCTGGCGTCCATGGGCAATTACATCTTCGACGCCGACGTTCTCATCGATGCGGTTCTGCGCGACGGGGAACGCTCTGACTCCAATCACGATATGGGTGGAGATCTCATCCCAGACTTCGTCTCGCGGGGACTGGCCGGGGTGTACGACCTCAACCAGAACGACGTGCCCGGTTCCACCGAGCGCGACCGGTTCTATTGGCGTGACGTTGGCACAATCGAATCGTTTTTCGATGCGCACCAAGACCTCATCTCCGCCCTGCCGATCTTCAATCTGTACAACAACGAATGGCCCATCTTCAGCCAGCAACTCAACTCCCCGCCGGCCAAATTCGTGCGCGACGCCAGGGGCGACCTCGGCACCACGATCGATTCGATCGTCTCACTGGGCTGTGTGCTGTCCGGTGCGCACATCGAACGAAGCGTGATCGGACCCTGGACCAATATCGAGTCGGGAGCATCCGTTGTGGATTCCGTCCTCTTCGAACGAGTGCGCATCGGCCCGGATGCAACGGTACGCCGTGCGATTCTCGACAAGGAGGTCGTGCTCGCTCGCGGCGCGAACGTCGGCGTGGATCGCGAATCGGACCTCGCCCGTGGGTTCACCGTCACCGACACGGGCATCACGATCGTCGGCAAAGGCGTGACCGTCTCTTGATGCGGATGGACCACCCCGGATGAGCGCCTTTCTCGTGGTTCTCGACGTCGACTCGACGTTGATCGAGGAGGAGGTGATCGACCTACTCGCCGCCGAGGCGGGGACCCAGAATGAGGTTCGCGAGATCACCCGGCTGGCTATGAATGGTCAGATGGATTTCGCGCGGAGTCTAACCGCACGCGTCGAGACACTCCGCGGCTTGCCACACACGGTGTTTGAGACCGTTGGCGCGACGATCACGGTGACGACCGGCGCCGACGAGCTCGTCGCTGCCGTGACGGCAGCCGGAGGCCAGGTGGGTGTCGTCTCCGGGGGGTTCCACGAAGTACTGGACCCGATTGCCACCCGACTGAGACTGCACCGCTGGCGCGCGAACCGGCTGGGGGTGCTGAACGGGGTATTGACCGGAAGACTCGTGGGCCCGGTGGTGGACGGTGAGGCCAAGGCCCAAGCGCTTCGAGAGTGGGCCGTGCAATTGCAGATTCCGCTGTCGCGCACTGTTGTGGTCGGGGATGGAGCCAACGATCTGCAGATGATGGCCATCGCTGGCCTGGCCGTGGGATTCGATGCCAAAGCCCCGGTTCGAGACGTCGCCGGCGTGATCATCGACGATCGTGACCTGAGTCAAGTGCTGCCGCTGCTGGGGTTAAGGGGATAGAACGGTGCGGGGGTGACCGCGGCGTGCACGAACCTCAGTGCCCCATCCCGAGGCCGCCGTCGACGGGGATGACCGCCCCCGAGATGTAGGCGGCGTCCCCGCTAGCGAGCCAGACGACGACCCCGGCTACTTCAGCCGCAGTGGCGAAACGCCCGGCGGGGATCTGCGAAAGATATGCCCTTCTCGCATCCACGGATAGGTCGGCGGTCATATCGGTCTCGATGAACCCCGGAGCCACCACGTTCGCGGTGATGCCCCGGCCGCCCAGTTCCCTTGTGAGGGATCGCGCCAGTCCTACTAGCCCGCTCTTGGACGCCGCGTAGTTGACCTGGCCCGCGGACCCCATCAACCCGACGACACTTCCGATGAGAATGATCCGACCGAAGCGAGCTTTCAGCATGCCTTTGGATGCTCGCTTGATCACGCGAAACGACCCGGTGAGGTTCGTGTCGAGCACGTCAGCGAAGTCCGTATCGCTCATTCGCATGAGCAGCATGTCGCGCGTGACACCCGCGTTGGCGACCAGCACTCCCACGGTGCCGAATGCCGCCTCGACCTCAGTGAAGGCGGCATCCACGCTCGCCGCGTCCCCGACATCGGCGACGACGGTCATGGAACCGATCGGCCCCGTGCCGGAGCGTACGGTGACCGCCACTCGGTACCCGTCGGCAATGAAGGCCTGAGCGATCGATCGCCCGATCCCGCGGTTCCCGCCCGTGATCAACACGGTGCGTTCAGACCCGTTCATGCATATCAGCCTATAGTCGGGGTCCGTAGGCAGGGCGCGGCCGCACCGAGACGTAGGCTGGTGTCGGGCATCGATCCGAGCCCCCCCAGCCTTGTGAGCACATGAAGAATCCACAGCCCGTCACCTCTCTCCCCGAGTCTCCTGATGACGAACGGCGGCGGCGGATCGTACGCTACGGGATCGCGATGGGTATCCGTGTAGTGTGCGTCATCGCGTGCTTCTTCGTGCAAGGTTGGTGGCTGCTCATCCCGCTGGTTGGCGCCGTTGTGTTGCCGTACATCGCGGTAGTGCTGGCGAATGTGGGTGGCGGCGAGACGGTGACCGTCGAGCGCCCCGGTTCGATCGTGCGAGTCGGACGGCAGGAGCCGCGCGAGGTCGATCGGTGAAGCAGGCGACTCGGTGAGAACGGCGGAAAACACCGGACAGTCGTGGTGCTCGCGCGCTGGATGCGGCGGCCCCGCCGACTGGGAGATCGTGTGGCGGAACCCCCGCATCCACGATGAGGGGCGCTTCAAGACGTGGCTCGCGTGTGCCGAACATCTCGAGTTTCTGCGAGATTACCTGGCCTCGCGTGACTTTCCCATCACCGCCACTGCCGTGAACAGCACAGACTCGACCGCCCCGATCGGTGGGGACCGCGCACCGTGAACGGTTGGCGTTTCACCCTCTCCCGCCGGTGGCTGGGCTACCTGGGGCTGGTCGTCATCTTCGCGATGGCATGCGCGGCCCTCTCGGTATGGCAGTTTGATCGCCGGGCGGAGACGCGGGTGGAAATCGACCGGGTGGAGCGGAACTGGGATGCGCCACCACGCCCGCTGACGGACGTTCTCGATGACTTACAGAGTTTCAACGACCAACTCAAGTGGGCGTCGGTGTCGATGAGCGGGCGGTACCTCCCCGAACAAGCTCTGTTGGTTCGGGGTCGCCCCCGGGATACCCGCGCCGGTTTCGAACAGCTCGTACCCCTACGCCTCGACGACGGATCGGTTTTCGTGATCGACCGCGGATGGCTTCCGGCAGGCAACGCGCAGGACGCACCCGACGTCATCCCCCCCATTCCGGCTGGGTCGGTCGAGGTGATCGCACGTCTGAAGCCGGGCGAACCCGTGTTGCCCGGTCGCTCGGCACCGGCGGGCCAGATCGCGACCGTCAACCTAGCGACAATTGCGGCCGGTATCGGGGCGGCCACCTACACGGGTGCATACGGCCTGCTCACCTCGGAGACCCCCAACGCGGTGCGGCCGGCGGCGGTGCAGAAGCCCGTGGCCGACGAGGGACCACACCTCTCCTATGCGTTCCAGTGGATCGCGTTCGGGGTTCTGGGGTTCATCGGCTTGGCCTGGGCGGTGCGGCAGGAGTATCGCATTCGCAATGCTTCCGATCCCGCCGAGAGAGACCGCGCTGCACGGCGAAAAATCCGGCAACTGCGGCGCCCGCGAGGCGACTCGGAAATCGAGGACGCCGTCCTCGATCGGTCTCACTGAGATTCGCGGGGCCTCACCGACGGTCTCACGCGAGGCTGATCAGTTCCGCGTAGTCGCGATTCCAATGATCTTCGACTCCGTCGGGGAGAATCAGTACTCGCTCCGGGTTGAGAGCCTCAACCGCTCCCTCGTCATGGCTTACCAAGACGACCGCGCCGGAGTACCCCGCCAAAGCTCCGAGGATCTCCTCCCGGCTGGCCGGGTCGAGGTTGTTGGTCGGCTCATCGAGCAGCAAGACGTTCGCACCGCTCACCACGATCATCGCCAGCGCAAGCCTGGTTTTCTCTCCACCCGATAGCACCCCGGCGGGCTTAGCCGAGTCGTCGCCCGTGAATAAGAACGAGCCGAGCACTCGTCGTGCCTCGGTTTCCGTGATGTTCGGGGATGCCGAGACCATGTTCTGCAGAACGGAGCGCTTGATATCGATCGTCTCGTGTTCCTGAGCGTAGTAGCCCACGCGAAGGCCGTGTCCGGCTTCGATGACGCCGGTGTCCGGGGTGTCGACGCTGGCGAGAATGCGCAACAGGGTGGTCTTTCCTGCACCGTTGAGCCCGAGGATGACCACCTTCGAACCGCGGTCGATCGCCAGGTCCACTGCGGCGAAAATCTCGAGCGAGCCGTAGCTCTTGCTGAGGTTGTGACCGAGAAGCGGCGTTCGTCCGCAGGGCGCGGGGTCGGGGAACCTCAATTTGGCAACCCGGTCGCTCACCCTGACTTCGTCGAGTCCGGCCAGCAGCTTCTCTGCCCGCGCTACCATCTGATGCGCGGCGGCAGCTTTGGAGGCTTTCGCCCCGAACTTGGCCGCCTGAAGCGTCAGCACCGACGCCTTCTTCTCGGCGTTGGCGCGTTCCTTCTTACGACGCTCCTCGTCCGCTTGTCGTTGCCTGAGGTAGTTCGCCCACCCCATGTTGTACTGGTCGATCGATTGGCGGTTCGCATCGAGATAGAAGACTCGATTGACGGTGTCTTGCACGAGCTCGACATCATGGCTGATGACGATGAGACCACCACCGAAGTTCTTCAAGAACTCCCGAAGCCACACCACGGAGTCGGCGTCGAGGTGGTTCGTGGGCTCGTCCAGCAACATCGTGTCTGCTCCGGAGAAGAGAATCCTGGCCAATTCGATCCGCCTACGCTGACCACCGGAAAGCGTAGACAGGGGTTGCTCGAGGATGCGGTCCGGCAGGCTGAGATTGCTGGCAATCGAGGCGGCCTCGGCCTCGGCCGCGTAGCCGCCGAGCGCGAGGAATCGATCGTCGAGTGCACCGTAGCGCGCCATCGCGGCGGTGCTCGTTGACGCATCCGAGCTTCCCATCTCCTGCTGGGCCGTCGCCATATCGAGAACAATCGTGCCGAGCCCGCGCGCGTCGAGGATGCGGGTGCGAGCTAGATCATGCGGATTACCGGAGCGGGGGTCCTGGGGCAGGTAACCGATCTCTCCGGAGCGCTCGATGGAGCCTCCGGATGCGGCGAGCTCGCCGGCGAGGGTTTTGGTGAGCGTCGTCTTGCCTGCTCCGTTGCGGCCAACCAGCCCGATCTTGTCTCCACGATCAACGCGAAAGGACACATCCTCCATGAGCAGGCGCGCGCCTACGCGCAGCTCGAGATTGTGTACAAAGAGCACTGGGACGGTCCAGTTCTGTGAGAGGAGGCGGGTGCGGCCCATCGGTGCGCCAGCCAGCTAGTCTACTTTGTGCGCTCGGCAGCACGCCGCGCACCCCCTGATCGGAGCACGTGTGAGCACCTTGACCCTCGGTATCGGCCGCCCGACACTTGCCGACCGCGTCTTCAGCCAAAGCCTCGTCAAAGACATCGTCCTGATCGTCGCCGGGGCCGCGTTGACCGGTTTGGCCGCCCAAGTCTCCGTCCCCCTCGAGCCGGTACCGATCACCGGGCAGACCCTCGCGGTGTTGCTGGTCGGAATGTCCCTCGGGGCCGTGCGCGGCGGCCTGTCGATGGTGCTCTACTCCCTCCTGGGAATCGTGGGTCTGCCCATATTCAGCGAAGGAACATCGGGTTGGGCCACAATCACCGGTGCTTCGGGGGGATACCTCATCGGATTCATCTTCTCCGCGATCTTGACCGGATGGCTGGCTCAGCGGGCGTGGGACCGCAAGATCCTGCGGTCGTTCGTGGCGTTCATCGCCGGTTCAGTGGTCACTTTCGCCTTCGGGTTGCCCTGGCTCGCTGTGTGGTTAGGCAACGCGGGCTACCCGAACGACCTCAACTCCGTCCTCGAGGCGGGGCTCTACCCCTTCATCATCGGCGGCCTGATCAAGGCAGCGCTCGGGGCGGGGGTCATGTCTGGCGCGTGGTATCTGGTCCGTCGGTCGGACGCACGAAAAGCGAGCGGTCAAGGGGAAGAGTAGACCACGGTTCAAACCGGCCATGCTAGATCGAGAAGCCGAGCGCTCGCATCATGTCGCGGCCGTCGTCGGTGATCTTGTCCGGCCCCCACGGCGGCATCCACACCCAGTTGATGCGGAATGCGTCTACGACCCCGTCGAGCGCCTGAGCCATCTGCTCTTCGATCACGTCGGTTAGCGGGCAGCCGGCCGAGGTCAACGTCATGCTGATGATCAGCGCGTCGTTATCCGGGTCCCAGCTCAGATCGTAGATGAGCCCGAGGTCAACGATATTGACCCCGAGTTCAGGGTCCATCACATCTTTGAGCGCTTCTTCGACCTGGTCGAAGAGAGCCGGTGCAAGCGCGGTTGGCATGCGCTTAGGCTACGGGGGCAGGGTCGAGAAAGCGATCGTAGCCCTCGTCTTCGAGGCGGTCCGCCAGTTCCGGTCCCCCCTCTTCGGCCACGCGCCCGTCCACGAATACGTGCACGAAATCGGGTCGGATGTAGCGCAGAATCCGGGTGTAATGGGTGATGAGCAGCACACCGAATTCCGATTCGGCCCGCGCCCGATTAACGCCGTCGGCGACGATCTTGAGGGCGTCGACATCGAGCCCCGAATCTGTCTCATCCAGCACGGCGAACTTCGGCTTGAGCAGACCCAACTGGAGGATCTCGTGTCGCTTCTTCTCGCCACCCGAGAATCCCTCGTTGACGTTCCGCTCGGAGAAGGCCTTGTCCATTCGCAGGTCTGCCATAGCGGTGTTGACTTCCTTGATCCACGGTCGCAGCGGCGGAGCTTTGCCATCGATGGCCGTTTTGGCGGTGCGTAAGAAATCCGTCATGCGCACGCCGGGAATCTCCACGGGGTATTGCATCGCCAGAAACAATCCGGCACGTGCCCGTTGGTCGACGGTCATCGTGAGAACCTCGATGTCGTCGAGCATCACCGAGCCGCTCTCGACGTGATATTTCGGATGCCCGGCGATCGTGTACGCGAGGGTTGATTTGCCAGAGCCATTGGGCCCCATCACGGCGTGGATCTCGCTCTGATCAATCCGGAGGTCGACACCTTTGAGAATCTGGCGGGTGCCCTGCTCCGTATCGACGCTCACATGGAGATCGGTGACGGTCAGTACTGACATGATGCTTTCCTTCGAACTCGTGAATGATGGGCCTACGGCGTTTGCGCGCCATTGCTTAAGCGATGAGGGTCGTCTTCTCCGGGTCGATGTAAACCACTCCGTCAGCATCGACCGTCACCACGAAAACCGGAACGGGTTCATAGGCTGGAAGGCTCAGAGGTTTTCCGGTTTTGAGGGAGAACAACGACCCGTGCGCCCAGCATTCGATCGCGTCGTCTTCAACAAAACCCTCCGCGAGTGAGATATCGCCGTGGGTGCACAGGTCACCGATTGCGTGCACCGCGCCAGCGGCATCCTTCACGACCGCGATAGCAGTGTCTCCCATGACGACCCGGTAGGCCTGATTGGTCTCCAGCTCATCGATCGTGCACACCCGCTCGGCACTCATCATCGCCCCTTCGTATCAGTCGGTGAACTCGACGCCAGTTCCCTTTCGATCACGCCGTGCAGGTGCGCTTCGATCTCTGCGTTGCCTACCTTCTGCACGATCTCGGAGAGGAACCCGGTAACGACCAACCGACGGGCCTCGAACTCCGAGATGCCTCGCGCTTGGAGGTAGAACAGCTGCTCGTCATCGAACCGCCCGGTTGCACTGGCGTGCCCGGCACCGATGATATCCCCGGTCTCGATCTCCAGGTTCGGGATCGAGTCGGCACGGGTACCCTCGGTGAGCACGAGATTGCGATTCTGTTCGTAACTGTCCGTGCCTGCAGCGTCCCGACCGATCAGCACGTCCCCCACCCAAACGGTCCGCGCTCCGGCACCCTGAAGCGCACCCTTGTAGTTCACGCGCCCGCGCGTGGCCTTGCCAGCATGATGAAGATAGACGCGCTGCTCCAGGTGCTGGCCAGCGTCGGCGAAGTACACACCGAACAGTTCTGCCTCTGCGCCATCACCCACGAGGTGAACCGAGGGTTTGACTCGGACGACGGCCCCGCCCAAGGAAACCGAGACGTGCCGAAACATCGCGTCCCGGCCCACCGTGACGAAGATGCTCGCTAGATGCAGCGCAGCGTCACCCCATTCCTGCACCGTTATCAGCGTGAGAGCGGCTCCATCGCGAACCACCACTTCGATGTTCTCGACGAGAGAGGCATCACCCCGGGAGTGAATGATGACGGAGCCCCGGCTCTGGGGCAAGGCGGTCACGATGGTGTGGGCGGCTCGTGCGGCGGACCCCATATCCGCCCGTTCGACGATCAGCTGAGACGCGTCGTCGTGCTCGACGGTGATCGCGAGTGCCTGATCGAAGGTAGCCCACGCAGTGGCGGATGCACGATCCTCGGGTAGACCAACGGCGCCGACCGACGCGTCGGCGCGGTCGATCCAGCCGACTGCAGCAGAAGAGTCACCTGTGGTGGTGAACGAGTAGGGGGTTCCGTCGAGCGGTCCATCGATGAGGGTGCGCACGAGCGGCACCGGCGTCAGCTTCCATTCCAGTTCTTGTCCGGTAACAGGAGGGAAGGCTTCGGGGTTCGCCGAGGCGAAGCGCTCGGAGCGAGTCTGCACCGGCACGCCCGCCGGTGCCTCCCACCCCCCGTCGGAATGGGCCTTCGCGCCGGGCAGAACCGATTGTTCAACGGGTGCAATCGACATTCAGCCGACGGATCCTTCCATGCTCATCTCGATGAGCTTGTTGAGCTCGAGCGCGTATTCCATGGGAAGCTCTCGCGCGATGGGTTCGATGAACCCCCGCACGATCATCGCCATGGCTTCATCCTCGGCAAGCCCTCGCGATTGCAGGTAGAACAACTGCTCGGCACTGACTCGTGAAACAGTAGCTTCGTGGCCTAATTGCACGTCGTCTACGCGGATGTCGATGGACGGATAGGTGTCCGAGCGGGAGATCGTGTCGACGAGAAGCGCATCACACCGCACCGTGTTGGCAGAGTGATGAGCACCAGCATCCACCCGCACCTCGCCGCGGTAGCCGGCACGACCGCCCCCGCGGGCGATCGACTTCGAGACGATGGACGAGGTGGTGTAGGGCGCCATATGAACCATCTTGGCGCCCGCGTCTTGATGCTGGCCGGGCCCGGCGAACGCCACGGACAGGGTTTCGCCCTTCGCGTGCTCGCCGACGAGGTAGATGGACGGGTACTTCATCGTCACCTTCGAGCCGATGTTGCCGTCGATCCATTCCATCGTTGCGCCCTCCTGGGCGATGGCCCTCTTGGTCACGAGGTTGTACACGTTGTTCGACCAGTTCTGAATCGTCGTATAGCGCACTCGCGCGTTCTTCTTGACGATAATCTCCACGACCGCTGAATGCAGCGAGTCCGACGTGTATATCGGCGCGGTGCAGCCTTCGATGTAGTGAACGTACGAACCCTCGTCGGCGATGATCAGAGTGCGCTCGAACTGCCCCATGTTCTCCGTGTTGATACGGAAGTAAGCCTGCAGGGGAATCTCGACGTGGACGCCCTTCGGAACGTAAACGAAAGACCCGCCCGACCACACGGCGGTGTTGAGTGCCGCGAATTTATTGTCGCCGGCCGGAATGACGGTGCCGAAATACTCGTCGAAGAACTCCGGATGTTCCTTCAACGCCGTATCCGTGTCCATGAAAATGACGCCCTGGGCTTCGAGCTCGGCGTTGATCGAGTGAAAGACGACTTCGGACTCGTACTGGGCCGCGACACCGGAAACAAGGCGCTTGCGCTCGGCCTCAGGGATTCCCAGCCGCTCGTACGTGGTCCGGATGTCCTCGGGCAGGTCTTCCCAGGTTTGAGCCTGCTTCTCCGTGGAGCGCACGAAGTACTTGATGTTCTCGAAGTCGATCCCGGAGAGGTCAGCACCCCAAGTGGGCATGGGCTTTCTCCGAAAATTGGCCAAGCCTTTGAGACGGTTCTTGAGCATCCATTCGGGCTCGTCCTTGAGGGCGGATATGTCGGAGACCACTTCCTCGTTGATCCCTCGGCGCGCGCCAGTCCCAGCAGCATCCGAATCCGACCACCCGAACTCGTATTGACCGAGCGCACTCAGTTCGGGCCGATCTATCAGAACCTCGGACATCATTACCTCTTTCTCATCCATTCCAACCGTGCCGGTTGCGACAGCATTCCCGCTGTCCGCGGAGGCCCGAAGACGTCCCAACCCGGCTCAGTGCGGCGAAGACCACCCGCGGTCGACATCGTTGACGACGGCATATTTGCTGAGCGCGGTTCCGGTCATGTTGCGCCGCACCCGCACGCCGAGCACGCCACTTTCCAATTGTACAGTCCGAAAGCTCGAGATTCAGGCTTCCATGGGTACTGTCAGGCGCGCCTCGGGCGCCTGTACTCCCCCGAAAAGACCCGGATCCGAGTCCAGCATCACGCGGAGAACTCCCACCCAGACCAGGGCGGATCCGAGAAGGTGGAATGAGACGAGAGCGGGCGGCAGGCCGCTGAGCGCCTGCAGGGTTCCCACGGCGCCTTGGGCCGCCACCACAATGAGAAGCACGATCAGCCGAGAGCGAACCCGGCGAATGCGGAGCCCTGGGCCTCGGGAAACCACAACCATGATCGCTGCGAGGACGACTACCGATACAGCCAATACCCCGTGAACGATTGTGACGGTCGTCCAATCGAGCGCCATCCGCGGAACCTCGGACGAATCGCCAGAATGCGGTCCGGCGCCGGAAATCAGCGTGCCCACCACAACTAGCGCCGCAGTCACAGCAATCAGGCTCCAAGCCAGACGCCGAATACCGCTATCGATGGGCCCATCCGGCAAGGGGATCTCGTGAACGCGATGCCACGTCAGTGTGGTCGTGGTGAGAAGGGCGATCGCGAGCACGAAATGCAGAGCGACGACCCACGGGTTCAATTGCACGAGAACCGTGATGCCCCCTGCGACGGCGTTGGCGACGACCAACCAGAATTGCGACCATGCCAGACGGGTGATGGAACGGAGCCGGGGTTTCTGAAGGCGCGCTGCCACGATCACCCAGCCGACGGCGAGCACGATCACGGTGGTGAGCACTCGATTCGCGAACTCGATCACGCCGTGCACCCCCAATTCGGCGCTGGGCGCGATTGAGGTTCCGTCGCAGGTCGGCCACGTCGGACAGCCCAGACCGGATGCCGTAACCCGTACCAAGCCGCCGGTGAAGACGATGATGATGCTGACGAAGAGGGCGGCGGTCGTCGAGGCGCGAAGCGCGCGGGGTCCCAGGGTGAAGCGCGACGCGGCCCAGCCGAGCGGAGTCTGCATCTAGAAAGGGAGCAACGGGTCGATACCGACCGCGACGAAGAGCACGGTGAGGTAGGTGATCGAACTGTGGAAAACCCGCATAGGTCGAAGCGCCCGCCCGCCGACGGCATCCCGGTGCAGCAGGTGGGCCTCGGCGACGAACCAGCTGCCGGCGAGAAATGCTGTGAGCGAATAGACGATGCCCATGCCTGCCACCGGGATCAGAACAAGGGAACAGGCCAACGTTGCCCACGCGTACAGCACGACTTGCAGCCCGACGGCCGAGGGGCCGCGTACGACCGCTAACATCGGGACCCCTGCTGCTGCGTAGTCTGCCCGATACTTCATCGACAGCGGCCAATAGTGCGCGGGAGTCCATAGGAACACGATCCCGAACAGGATGACGGGGGTCCAGGTGAGCGACCCGGTGACGGCGGCCCAGCCGATGAGTACGGGCATGCATCCGGCCGCGCCGCCCCAGACGATGTTCTGAGGCGTGCGACGTTTGAGCAGCAGTGTGTAGACGAGCACGTAGAAGGCGATGGCCCCGACCGACAGCGCCGCGGCCACCCAGTTGATCAAGAGGCCGAGCCACAGCACTGACCCAATGCCGGTCAGCCAGGCGAAGACGAGTGCCTCTACATCCTTCAACTCCCCCGTGACAAGCGGACGCCGACTAGTACGGTCCATGAGCCGATCGATGTCGCGGTCGAGATAGCAGTTGAACGCGTTGGCCGAACTCGCACTGAGCGCACCACCGACCAAGGTGCCGAGCACGAGCCACAGGTTAGGGATGCCGCCTGCCGCCAGCACCATCACCGGTGCCGTCGTCACGAGAAGCAATTCGATTACCCGAGGCTTGGTGAGCGCGACATAGGCCTTGGTCTTACGCAGGATTCCGACCCGCTCGCGGCGCTCTGACACGCGGGAGGAGACGACCATATCCCCCATCGTAAGTCAAGGGTCTGAGAGGTTCTTGGCGGAGTACGGGGGCACCGCGTACCGCCGCGACCTCGCTCTCTATAATGGAAGTGTCCTGGCCGACGAGCCACTTTCTCCACCACCGAGCCCGGACCCATCGGTCCTGGCCGCATCATGAAGGGTTCGACGTCTGTGGCTGCTCTTGAATGGGAATCGATCGACGCGAAGGCTGTCGATACCGCTCGGGTCTTGGCCGCGGATGCCGTCGAGAAGGTGGGCAACGGGCATCCGGGTACCGCAATGAGCTTGGCGCCCCTGGCCTATCTGCTCTTCCAGAAGGTGATGCGGCGCGATCCGAGCGACAACACCTGGGTCGGGCGCGACCGATTCATCCTCTCGGCCGGACATAGTTCGCTCACCCTCTACACGCAGCTGTACTTCGGCGGATACGGCCTGGAGCTCTCGGATCTCAAGCAGTTGCGAACCTGGGGCTCTCGTACCCCTGGGCATCCCGAATACGGCCACACCGACGGCGTGGAGATCACGACCGGGCCATTGGGTCAAGGAATCTCATCGGCCGTCGGTTTCGCCTACGCATCCCGATTCGAACGAGGCCTCTTCGACCCCGACACCGACGCTGGAGTGAGTCCGTTCGATCATTTCGTCTACGTGATCGCCAGTGACGGCGACCTCGAGGAGGGGATCTCCAGCGAGGCATCCTCTCTCGCCGGCCACCAACAGCTCGGCAACCTCGTGGTCTTCTACGACTCGAACCAGATCTCGATCGAGGATGACACCGACATCGCGTTCACCGAAGACGTTCGCGCGCGGTACGAGGCGTATCACTGGCACGTGCAAGTCGTGGATTTCAAGAAGACCGGTGAGTACATCGAGGATGTGGCCGAATTGTTCGAGGCCATCGAGGCCGCCAAGAAGGTCACGGACAGGCCATCGATGATCATCCTCAAGACCATCATCGGATGGCCCTCTCCCACCAAACAGAACAGCGGAAAGATTCACGGGTCCGCTTTGGGCGCCGACGAGTTGCGGGCAGTGAAGGAGGTACTCGGGTTCGCCCCGGAGAAGACCTTCGACGTAGACCCCGCCGTAATCGAGCACACAAGGAGAGCCCTCTCCCGAGGGCAGGCACAACACGCCGAGTGGACGGCGACCTTCGACGCGTGGGCCGTATCCAACCCGGAACGCAAAACCTTATTCGATCGGCTGATGGCAAGCGAGCTCCCTCCTGAACTCGACGCCGCACTCCCCCATTTCGATCCTGCCAAAGAGATCTCGACCCGTGCCGCGAGCGGTGCCGTGCTGTCGGCGATCGGCGCAGTGATGCCAGAGCTGTGGGGCGGTTCGGCCGACTTAGCCGAGTCCAACCTCACCACGATCGCTGGTGCGCTCTCCTTCGTTCCGACCGAGCGCTCGACCCACGAGTGGGCTGGCGACCCGTATGGACGCGTGCTGCATTTCGGTATCCGCGAACATGCGATGGCAGCGATACTGAGCGGCATCGTTCTTCACGGAAACACTCGCCCGTTCGGCGGAACATTCCTCATCTTCAGTGATTATCAGCGGCCTGCGATTCGACTGGCAGCATTGATGAAGGCGCCCGCGATCTACGTCTGGACTCATGATTCGGTAGCGCTGGGAGAAGACGGGCCAACGCATCAGCCGATCGAGCAGCTCGCGAGCTTGCGGGCCATCCCGGGACTGGACATCGTTCGGCCGGGCGACGCGAACGAGACGGCCTGGGCATGGAGAACGATCCTGCACAGACGGGTCGGACCGTCGGGGATCGCCCTGACCCGCCAGAACATTCCCGTTTTCGAGCGCGGAGACGACCTAGCGTCCGGTGACACGTTCGCCTCGGCCCGGCATGTTCATCGCGGAGCCTATGTATTCGCCGAGCCTGCGAGCGGGTCGATCGACGTCATCCTCATCGCGACCGGTTCGGAATTGCAGATAGCGGTTGAGGCGCGCGCCGCACTCGCCGTCGAGGGCATCGGCGCCCGCGTAGTTTCGGCGCCCTGCCTCGAGTGGTTCGAGGAACAGGACCAGGCTTACCGGGATTCTGTGTTGCCCACCCGGGTGCGTGCGCGGGTATCGGTGGAAGCGGGGATCGCCCTCACCTGGCGCTCGTACGTCGGCGACGCGGGACGAAGCGTGTCGATCGAACACTTCGGGGCATCCGCTGATTACCAGACCCTCTATCGCGAATTCGGAATGACTACGGAGGCTGTGGTGGCCGCCGCTCACGCTTCGTTGGCGGCCGTCGCCGCGTGAGATCGGGCGTCTATCCGACAGCGCATGCTCGAAACCCAATTCAGCAATCCAGCAATTCAGCAATTCAGCAATTCAGCAATTCAGGAGAATAATTATGAGTACCGAACCCGCGGCGACCCCCTCCCCCACCGCTACCCTGTCGGCAGCGGGGGTCAGTATCTGGCTTGACGACCTTTCTCGCGACCGGATCAATTCCGGCGGACTGGAGTCCCTCATCCGGGACCGAAACGTTGTGGGAGTGACGACGAACCCGACGATTTTCGCGTCGGCGCTCGCGAAGGGCGAGGCGTACGACGCTCAGGTCGCCGAGCTGTCGCGCAGCGGTTTCACCGTTACCGATGCGGTGTTCGAGATCACGACGACCGATGTCGCGAGCGCGAGCGACATCTTCCGGGCGGTTTACGACGCCACCGACGGCAAAGACGGCCGCGTGTCCATCGAGGTCCAGCCGGGAATGGCCCATGATGCCGCCGGCACCATCGACGAGGCCACCCGCTTGTGGCGCCGCGTCGATCGCCCGAACGTCATGATCAAGATCCCTGCCACCGTCGAGGGTCTAGAGGCGATCACCGAAACGATCGCTGCGGGAATCAGCGTCAACGTCACCCTCATCTTCAGCCTCGAACGGCATGAAGCGGTCATCGACGCGTATTTGAGCGGGCTGGAGAAGGCGCGAGCGGCCGGTATCGACCTGTCCGGCATCCGCTCGGTCGCCTCGTTCTTCGTGTCGCGAGTCGACACGGAAGTCGACAAGCGGTTGGCGGCAATCGGCACCCCCGAGGCCCTGGCTCTCAAGAGCAAGGCCGGCATCGCCAATGCTCGACTGGCGTACCAGGTTTACGAGCGCGCCTTCAATTCTGAGCGGGCACGCGATCTCCTGAACGATGGCGCCCACCGGCAGCGCCCACTGTGGGCTTCCACCGGCGTGAAGGATCCCGATTTGCCCGACACGCTCTACGTGACCGGGCTTGCCGTTGCCGACACGGTCAACACCATGCCCGAGAAGACGTTGGAGGCGACTTTCGATCACGCGGTGATCGACGGCGACCAAGTGACAGGCGGATATGCCGAAGCGGTGGCGACACTCGACGCGTTGGATGCTCTGGGAATCTCCTACGCCGAGGTGACCGAATTGTTAGAGAACGAAGGGATCGAAAAGTTCACCGCGTCGTGGAACGAACTGCTCGATACTGTCGCGGCCGCCCTCGAGGCCGCGAAGTGAGCGTCAAGATCGCGATGTCCGGCCCGGCGACCGAAGCGGTGGATCGCATCGTGCCCCAGCTCGTCAGCGATCTGGTCGCTAGCGGCATCACGGCGGGAGACTCCGGCCTGTGGGGCAGCGAAGCAGAGCCGGAGGCCAGCAGGCGCCTGGGCTGGGTCGAAGCAGTGGCAGTCGCTCGCCCCTTGGTCGATGACATCGTCGCACTGCGGGACCGATTGAGAGAAGCGGGCGTCGACCACATCGTCCTGGGGGGGATGGGCGGCTCGTCGCTGGCACCCGAAGTGATCGCGCGTACCTACGGTTTCGGGCTCACGGTGCTCGATTCGACAGATCCCGGACAGATTCTCACGGCGCTCGGCGACAGGCTCTCGACGACGGCTGTCGTCATCTCCTCGAAATCCGGTTCGACACTCGAAACCGACAGCCAGAAACGCATCTACGAACGGTACTTCCGCGAGTCTGGCATCGATCCGATCGAGCGGATCGTCGTCGTCACCGACCCCGGGTCGCCGTTGGATGTGGCGGCACGGGGTGACGGATACCGGGTGTTCAACGCGGATCCGAACGTCGGCGGCCGCTACTCGGCGCTGACGGCCTTCGGACTGGTGCCTTCCGGGCTCGCCGGGGTGGATCTTCACGAATTGCTCGACGAAGCCGAAGCGGTGATGCTCGATCTTGCCGTCGACGACCCCTCGAACCCGGGCCTTATCCTGGGTGCGGCCATCGCGGGGACTCGACCTCTGCGCGACAAACTCGGTATCGTCTCCGACGGTACCCATATCCTCGGTTTCGGCGATTGGGCCGAGCAGCTAATCGCCGAGTCCACGGGTAAAATCGGTCGCGGCATCCTGCCCGTCGTGCTTGGCTCGGACGCGCCTGAGCTGACCGAAAACCTCCCCGACCTCCAGATCGTGCGGTTAGTTGGAGATTGGGAGGCCACCCGTGACGTTGCGGACGGGGAAATCGAGATCGCCGGCACCCTCGGTGCGCAAATACTCGTCTGGGAATATGCGGTCGCTGTCGCCGGTCGACTTCTGGGAGTCAACCCCTTCGATCAGCCGGATGTCGAATCGGCCAAGGTCGCGACGCGCGCCCTCATCGACAACGCAGCCGCGCCAACCGAGCCAGCCTTTCGCGTGGCGGGAATGGAGGTTCGGGGCACCCCGGATGTCGTCCACGCGTCAGAGAGCCTCGATGAAGCTCTCGCTGCCCTGCTCGCGGCGATCCCCTCAGATGGGTATCTGGCGATACACGCCTATGTGGATCGTGTCGCCCATGCCGAGTTGGCAAAGCTCCGCGACGCGTTCGCCCGGCGCAGTCGGCGGCCCGTGACCTTCGGGTGGGGGCCGCGATTCCTGCATTCGACCGGCCAATTCCACAAGGGTGGTCCGGCAGTCGGGGTGTTCCTCCAACTCGTCGCCAAGCATCCGCAAGACCTGCAAATTCCCGGGCGACCGTTCACCTTCGGTCAACTCATCATCGCGCAGGCTGCCGGCGACGCCAGCGTGCTCGCCGAGCACGGCCGCCCTGTCTTGAGCTTGGGCATGGCCGACCCCGGCACCGCAGCGTCGGCGATCCTCGCCGCGCTCGGCTGATCGCCACACCCCGCAGGAGAATAATGCCACCCGTGCGCATCAGCGCTGAATCCAACCCGTTGCGCCTTGCGAGCGATCGGCGCCTCAATCGAATCGCCGGCCCGAGTGGACTCGTCATTTTCGGCGTCACGGGCGACTTATCCCGCAAGAAGCTCATGCCGGCCGTGTACGACCTGGCCAATCGGGGGCTGCTGCCCCCCGGCTTCGCCCTCGTGGGGTTCGCCCGTCGCGATTGGGTCGATCAGGATTTCGAGAAGGTGGTGCACGACGCGGTCAAGCAGAACGCTCGCACGCCCTTCAACGATGACGTGTGGAAACAGCTCGCTCTAGGCATCCGGTTCGTCCAAGGTGAATTCGACGACGCGCAAGCCTTCCTACGACTCAAGCAGACGATCGAGGAGTTGGATCGCGACCGAGGCACGATGGGAAATCACGCTTTCTACCTCTCGATCCCGCCGAAATCCTTTCCGCAGGTCACTGAGCAGCTGCGCAATTCCGGCCTCGCGCGACCAGTCGAAGGCCAATGGCGACGGGTCGTCATCGAGAAGCCCTTCGGCAGCGACCTGAAGACCGCGCGGGAACTGAACACGGTTGTGGAATCGGTGTTTCCGCCCGACAGTGTTTTTCGCATCGACCACTATCTCGGCAAGGAGACAGTCCAGAACATCCTGGCCCTGCGCTTCGCCAATCAGCTCTACGAACCGATCTGGAATGCCAATTACGTGGACCACGTGCAGATCACCATGGCCGAGGATGTCGGGGTCGGCGGGCGCGCCGGCTATTACGACGGAATCGGGGCTGCGCGCGACGTCATTCAAAACCACTTGTTGCAACTCCTCGCCCTGACGGCGATGGAGGAGCCCGTATCGTTCGACGCAAGCGACTTGAGGGCCGAGAAGGAGAAGGTGCTTTCTGCGGTGCGGCTGCCGCGGGACCTGGGCAAACACACCGCACGGGGACAGTACACGGGTGGCTGGTCCGGCGGTGAGAAGGTGATCGGCTTCCTCGAGGAAGAGGGGATGAACCCTCAATCCACCACCGAAACGTTCGCGGCCATCCGGCTCGACATCGGGACCCGTCGTTGGGCAGGGGTTCCCTTCTACTTGCGGACCGGTAAACGACTCGGCCGTCGGGTCACCGAGATCGCGGTCGTGTTCAAGCGTGCACCCCAGTACTTGTTCGCCAAGAGTCAGACCTCCGACCTCGGGGAGAACGCGCTGGTCATCCGGGTCCAGCCGGATGAAGGAGTCACCATCCGCTTCGGGTCGAAAGTTCCGGGAGCCGGCATGCAGGTGCGCGATGTCACCATGGACTTCGGATACGGACACGCGTTCACAGAAGCCAGTCCCGAGGCGTACGAACGACTCATTCTCGACGTGCTCCTCGGAGACCCGCCCCTTTTTCCGCGACACGAGGAGGTGGAGTTGAGTTGGAAAATACTCGACCCGATCGAAGAGTATTGGGCTGGCCAGGGCAAACCCGAGCAATATCGCCCCGGAACATGGGGGCCCTCCTCGGCCGATGAATTGATGGCTCGGGACGATCGAACCTGGAGGCGCCCGTGATCGTCGATCTGCCCGACACGACCTCCAGCGCGATCTCCAAAACGCTCGTCAAGATCCGCGAGGAAGGCGGAGCGGTTGCCCTTGGGCGAGTGCTGACCCTCATCATCGCCACCCAACTCGGCGAGGAGGAGGAGGCGATCGAGGCGGCCAATGATGCTAGCCGCGAGCACCCGATGCGCGTCATCGTCGTATCCACGGGCCCCGACGACCCCCAGACCGACAATGACGCACGAGTGGATGCTCAGATCCGGGTCGGGGGTGATGCTGGCGCAAGCGAGGTCATCGTGGTTCGCGCCTACGGGGACGTCGCTACAGATCAGGAGAGTCTCGTCACCGGGTTGCTGTTGCCCGACGCGCCGGTGGTGGCGTGGTGGCCGGGTATCGCGCCCGAAGTCGTTTCCGAATCTGCGATCGGGCGGATCGCGCAACGACGGATCACGGATGCGGCATCCCACAACGACCCTCGTGCGGCACTGCGGTCACTCGGTACGACGTACCAACCCGGCGACACTGACTTCTCCTGGACAAGGCTCACCCTCTGGCGTGCACAATTGGCAGCCGTTCTCGACCAGGCACCGTATGACAGCGTGACGGCAGTCGAGGTGAACGGAGCCGCCGATTCCCCCTCAACCGTGCTTCTGGCGGCGTGGTTACAACTGCAGCTCAAGGTTCCTGCAGCGCTTCACGTCTCGAGCAAATCCCATGGCGGTAGTGGGATTCAGGGCGTACGACTCGTGCGAAAATCGGGGCCTATTGAGTTCGAGCGCACGATGGCCAACGTTGCCACGCTCGTTCAGCCAGGGCAGCCCGTGCATGACATCTCCCTCCCGCGTCGGAGCCTCCGCGACTGTCTCGCAGAGGAATTGCGTCGACTCGATCCTGATGACCTCTATGGGGTCGTCATCAAGACCGGGGTGCCACGGCTCGAGCAGAACCCCCCGAACGGGGCGAAGCCGTGAGCAACGAACGCCGTGTCATCGTGCATCCCGACAAACAATCTCTCGCCGGATCGGTCGCGGCTCGGTTCATCACGAAGATCGTGGACCTCGTCGCCGAGTTCGAGGAAGCATCCGTTGTGCTCGCCGGTGGCACCATGGGTCAGGCGGTTCTGGAGGCTATCAACGCGTCGCCTGCCCGCGACTCCATCGACTGGTCGCGGGTCAACGTGTGGTGGGGCGATGAACGTTGGTTGCCCAGCGGCGATCCTGACCGCAACGAGGTTCAGGCGCGACTCGCCCTCCTCGATCACGTGCCAGTTGATCCGCTGCGGGTGCATGCCTTCGCCGCCTCGGACGTCGGCTTGGATCTGGACGCCGCAGCGGACGCGTACTCGGCGCAGATCGCATCCCATACCCCGGCCAGGGCGAGCATGCCCCACTTCGATATCACCTTTCTCGGCGTCGGACCGGACGGACACGTCGCCTCGCTCTTCCCGGATCGCGGCGGAGTCCGGGAGACTCAGAAGTCGGCGATCGCCGTCAGGAATGCACCCAAACCCCCGCCGGAACGCCTCAGTCTCACGTTGCCCGTGATCAATTCATCGGCCCGGGTCTGGCTCGTGGTCGCCGGAGCGGATAAAGCCGCCGCCCTCGGCCTCACCCTCGCGGACGCGAGCACCGATGAGGTGCCGGCGGCGGGCGTGCAGGGTCGCCGTAAAACCCTGTTCTTCGTAGATGCCGAGGCAGCGCGGCAGGTTCCGGAGAACTTGATCGATCCAGGCCAGTTTTGGACCGGACGCGACGACCCGTCATCGTAGTCGGTGACCCGTCTGCCATGGCGCTGGTCTGGCTTAGGAAGTGAGCGTGCCGCGCTTCGATCTCAGCTGCTCCAGTGCCTCGTCGAGGAGGGTCTTAGCCTCTTCCTCGGTACGGCGTTCCTTGACGTACGCCAAATGCGTCTTGTAGGGCTCGAGTTTCACGACCGACGGCGGATTGGCCCGGTCCCGACCAGCGGGCAAGCCGGAAGACGGCGAATCGATGATCTCGGGGATCTCGTTCTCCGGCAGGTTCGCCGCAAAATTACGAACGGTCTCGTTGCCCAGTTCATCCCAGTACGACACTTGGATGCGATCGGCGTGAAACCCTCGGTCCTGCTCCCCCATCGGGCCTGCACCCACCCGTGACCCTCGAATCGCACTTCCACCGGATGCCATCCTGATTTCCCTTGTCTATGTGGATCGCGCGCTTAGGCGGCGAACTTGGTGATGAGGTTGAGAACGACGATCGAGCCGATCCACACGAGCGCGAGAATCACCGTGATGCGGTTCAAATTTCGTTCAGCGACACCGGATGCCCCGAGGTTGGAGGTGACCCCGCCCCCGAACATGTCGGAGAGCCCACCACCTCGGCCCCGGTGCAGAAGGATCAGCAAGGTCAACAACAGGCTGGTGATGGCACACACCACAAGCATGACGACTTGAAGAATTTGCACGGCGAGGAACCTTTCGAAAATCCTCGCTAAGTATAGGTTGCCTACACGGTCCCCACGTGCTGGAGAAAACGGGCGATGCTCGCGAACTCCGCCACCTCAAGGCTGGCGCCACCGACGAGCGCCCCGTCGATGTTTCTTTCCCGCATGAAAGAGGCGATGTTGCCGGATTTCACGGAGCCGCCGTAGAGGATGCGGGCAGACTCGGCCACGTGATCACCGAGCAGCGCCGCCAGCGTCTCACGCAGGCGTGCCGCCACTTCCTCGGCCTGCCCGGGTGTTGCGGCCTGGCCGGACCCGATAGCCCAGACGGGTTCGTAGGCGACGACGAGACCGGATAGACCGACTTGCTCGGGCGTGAGCGCGGCGCCGCGCACAGCAGCCGTCAACTGTGCGACAGGAATTGCGCTGGCCCCGTGCTCCGCGAGGTCTGACGCGGTTTCACCGACGCACAGGATGGGTATCAGGGAGTGACGTAGTAGTGCCGCCAGCTTGCGGCCGATCTGCTCGTCTGATTCGGCATGGAACATCCGGCGTTCGGAATGTCCGATTATCACGTATCGACAGTGAAGGGCTTGCAGAAAACTTGCGGAGATCTCCCCCGTGAAAGCGCCGGATTCGTGCTCCGAGACATCCTGTGCACCGTAGGCCACATCGAGCCCATCCGAACCGACCAAGTTCTGCACTGAGCGAAGGTCCGTGAAAGGGGGGAACACCGCCACCTCGACGGCACGGTAGTCGTGGCGAGCCTCTCTGAGCGTCCACGCAAGCTTTTGCACGAAAGCGATGGCCTGAAGGTGGTCCAGGTTCATCTTCCAGTTGCCCGCAATCAGCGGCACTCGGCTCAGGGTCGCCATCCCAGCACCTCCAAACCCGGTAGAGATTTTCCTTCAAGAAATTCCAAGCTCGCTCCGCCGCCGGTCGAGATGTGACCGAACTGATCGTCGTCGAAGCCGAGTTGTCTAACCGCGGCGGCGGAATCTCCGCCGCCGACGACCGATAGCCCGTCGACCATCGTCAACGCGGATGCGACCGCGCGAGTTCCGCTGGCAAACGCCGGGAACTCGAACACTCCCATTGGGCCGTTCCAGAACACGGTGTGCGATGCGGCGATGACGTCAGTAAAGCGCCGGGCGGTGTCGGGGCCGATGTCCAGGCCCAGGCCCATCGCCCCGAACCGAGTGGTACCTATTGCGTCCGCGGCGGCTACGACGTGCTCTGCGTCAGCGGCGAAGCCTCCCGCCACCACTACGTCCGTCGGGAGCACGATGTCTACGCCCAGTTCTTGGGCTTTCGCAAGATACCCTCGCACCGCTTCGATCTGGTCGGTCTCGAGCAGGCTTGAACCCACCGGATGCCCGAGCGCGGCAAGGAAGGTGAAAAGCATTCCGCCCCCGACCAAGAGCGTATCCACTCTGGGCAGAAGAGCGCCGATCACGTCGAGTTTGTCGGACACTTTGGACCCGCCGAGAACGACGGCATATGGTCGGATTGGATCGGCGATCAGACGTTCGAGAACTGCTAGTTCGGCCGTGACCAGTAGTCCGGCAGCACTGGGTAACAGTTCCTCCAGCTCGAACACGCTGGCATGTTTGCGGTGAACCACACCGAATCCGTCCGAGACGACCGCTGACCCCAACGAGGCGAGTTCGGCCGCGAACTGCTCGCGCTCCGCGGTCGACTCGGTCATCTCACGCGGGTCGAATCGCAAATTCTCAAGAACGGCCACGTCGCCATCCCCGAGCGATGCGACGACCTGCCTCGCGGATTCGCCGACAGTGTCATGAGCGGCAATGACCGGGCGCTCGAGCAACTCTGCCAAACGAACCGCGATCGGAACCAGGCTGAACTTGGCCACGACGACACCTTCGGGCCGCCCGAGGTGGGAAAGCACGACGACGCGTGCACCGGCGTCCGAAAGCGTGCGCAGGGTGGGCAGCGCCGCCCGAAGTCGGCCGTCATCGGTAATGACCGTGCCATCGAGGGGCACGTTCAAGTCACAGCGGACGAGAACGGTCTTTCCCGCGAGGTCCCCGAGGGAGTCGATTGTGCGAAGTGCCACGGCGTGGGGTTCCTGATCTCGCTGGCCCGTGCTCAGAGCGTCGCTCAGAGCCTGGCGGCGACGTACTCGGCGATATCGACGAGTCTGCTCGCGTAGCCCCACTCGTTGTCGTACCACGACGCGATCTTGACTTGGTCACCGATCACCTTGGTGAGACCGGCATCGAAGATGGACGAATGCGGGTCACCCTGGATATCACTGGAGACGATTTCGTCTTCGGTGTAGCTGAGGATGCCCTTCAGGGCCCCCTCCGCGGCAGCCTTGTACGCCGCGTTCACTTCGGACACCGTGACGGGGCGCGAGGCGGTCACCGTCAGGTCGGTGATGGAGCCGGTGATCACTGGCACGCGCAGTGCGTAGCCATCCAGCTTGCCCACTAGCTCGGGGATGACGAGCCCGAGTGCTTTCGCTGCTCCGGTGGAGGTCGGGATGATGCTCGCCGTGGCCGCCCGCGCGCGACGCAAGTCGTCGTGCGGGCCGTCTTGCAGGTTCTGGTCGGCGGTGTACGCGTGGACTGTCGTCATGAGTCCCCGTTCGATCCCGAAATTGTCCATGAAAACCTTGGCCAACGGCGCTAGGCAGTTCGTCGTGCACGAGGCATTCGAGATGATGCTGTGCACCGCGGGGTCGTAGGTCGACTCGTTGACCCCGAGCACCAGGGTCGCGACGCCGTCGCCGGTGGCCGGCGCCGAGATGACGACCTTCGTCGCACCGGCCGCGATGTGTTTACGCGCATCGTCGGCCTTGGTGAACCGCCCAGTGGACTCGATGACGATGTCGACGCCGAGTTCCGCCCACGGAAGGTTCGCGGGATCCCGCTCCTCCAGAACCCTGATCGCCTTTCCGTTCACGATGATGTTCTGCTCGTCGAAGGTCACGGTTGCGTCGAGCCGGCCCGAAATCGTGTCGTACTTCAGAAGGTGCGCAAGAGTCTTATTGTCGGTGAGATCGTTCACCGCCACAATCTCGAGATCGCTTCCCTTCGCGAGCGCAGCACGGAAGAAATTGCGACCGATCCGGCCGAAGCCGTTGATTCCGATTTTGACGCTCACAGACGCTCCAGTTCGTTCGGGCGGGGTCGATCAGGGTTTGAGTAGCAGCAGGCCGTCGGTTTTGTCCCGAGCCAGGGTGAAGCGCCGTTGCACATTCTGCCAGTGCGCGATGTTCCAAAAGGCCGCGACGTAATCTGCGCGCACGTTCTTGTAGTCGAGGTAATACGCGTGCTCCCAGACATCGAGCATGAGGAGCGGAACCGTGCCGGCCGCGAAGTTGGACTGCTGATCGAAGAACTGACTGATGAGCAGACGTTGACCGATCGAATCCCAGACCAGGGCCGCCCAGCCCGAACCCTGTACCCCGAGCGCGGCTGCGGTGAAATGCGCTCGGAACTGGTCGAACGATCCGAAGTCGCTGTCGATCGCACTCGCCAAATCCCCCAGCGGCTTGTCTCCGCCGTCCGGCGAGAGGTTGGTCCAGAAAATGGAGTGGTTCACGTGACCGCCCAAGTTGAAGGCGAGGTCCTTTTCCAGCTTATTGACCGAAGCGAAGTCACCGCTGTCCCGCGCTTGCGCCAGGGCTGCCACAGCCGTATTCGCACCGGTGACGTATGCCTGATGGTGCTTGCTATGGTGCAACTCCATGATCGCCCCGCTGATACTGGGGGCCAGGGCTGAGTAGTCGTACTCGAGTTCGGGAAGCGTGTAATCGACCAACGGAATCTCCTTGCATCGGGGCGTCACGCCGCGCGGTCATGCGCGAGGCGCGGCATTTTTCAGTCTAGTCACGCCGACATGGGCCTTTCCGGGCGCGGAGGTACGCCCGCAGGTCCCGCGAGGGCACGCTTCACTCGTCGAGATCAGAGGGAAGATTCGCGTCGGTGCCCGGTATGCCGAGATCGGATGCGCGCTTGTCGGCCATCGCGAGAAGGCGACGGATTCGCCCAGCGACGGCATCCTTCGTCATCGGCGGATCGGCGTGGTGGCCGAGCTCGTCGAGACTCGAATCGCGGAAGCGCAATCGTAGTTCACCGGCGTAAAGCAGGTGCTGTGGCACCTCTGAATCAAGGATCTCCAACGCCCGTTCGACGCGAGCACACGCTGCTACCGCCGCCTGCGCCGAACGACGCAGATTCGCGTCATCGAAATTGACGAGTCGATTCGCGGTAGCCCGAACCTCGCGTCGTTGACGCAGATCCTTCCAGGTCGTCATACTGGCGCGCGCCCCCATCAACATCAGCATCGACCCGATCGCCTCACCCTCCCGGATGACAACCCGATACACGCCGCGCACCTCGCGCGCTTTCGCGGCGATATGCAGACGGCCCGCAGCGCCCACCAGCGCCATGGCCGATTCGTTGCCAGGACACGTTATCTCCAGCGCAGCCGAACGGCCCGGATCGGTGAGATTGCCGGCGGCAAGAAACGCCCCGCGCCACACCGCCGCGAGTTCTTCCTGACTTCCGGTCGTCAGCCGGTTCGGCAGACCGCGGATAGGCCGACGTCGCGCATCCAACAGGCCGGTCTGGCGCGCCAGAGTCTCGCCCCCCTCGATCACGCGCACGAGGTAGAACGGCACGGCACGATTGCCGGAAGCCGCGGCCACCGAGATATCCGCGCGGATGCCGTACAGGTCACCGATGTCCCGGCGGATGCGGCGTGCGAGCTTCTCGGATTCGATTTCCGATTCAACCGCGATGCGGCTCGAGATCATATGAAGGCCGCCGGAGAAGCGCAGGATGGTAGCCAGCTCAGCGGCCCGAACAGTCGTTTTTCCCGACGTCGTTGCCGTGAGTTCATCTTTGACTTCTTCGGTGAGAGTCACCCGCTACCGCCTTTCTGTGCTTCGCATCGACGTTCCTCGGGGAGCCGTTGCGGTGTCCCGATGCGTCGCGCACCGGATGGTCACCCGTTCATTCGCGGCCGAGATCGCGGTGCTTCAGCGTGATAAGTACTCCGGACACGCCCGCTAACCGGGCAGCCAGCTCTTCGGCGACGGCAACGGAGCGGTGTTTGCCGCCGGTGCATCCAATTGCGATCGTAGCGTGTCGCTTGTTCTCGCGTTGGAAGCCGGCGAGCACCGGCTCCATGGCCCTCGCGTAGTCAGCAATGAACTCACGGGCACCCGGCTGATCGAGCACGAAATCACGGACGGGATCGTCCCGTCCGTCGAGGTTTTTCAGCTCATCTACCCAGAAGGGGTTCGGTAAGAACCGGCAATCAGCCACCAGATCCGCATCGGCTGGTAGCCCGTATTTGTAGCCGAAACTCTCGACCGTCACCTGAAGCGCGGCGCTGCCCGGGGCCGCAAATTGCTCCGCGATCGCGCTGGTGAGCTGGTGGATGTTCAGATCGGAGGTGTCCAGGATGAGATCGCTGTTTGCTCTGATTTCCCCCATCCGCACCCGCTCCGCGGCGATGCCATCGAGGGTCGTGCCGGCCCCTTGTAGAGGATGCGGCCGCCTCACCTGCTCGAAACGACGTACGAGCGCTCCGTCGGTGGCATCCAGAAAAAGGACGCGCATGTCGATGGAATCGCGCAGGGACTCGATCGCCTGCTGCCCGTCCGAGAAGAGCTTGCCGCCTCGGACATCTACCACCGCGGCAACGCGCGGAAACGAATCCCCCGCGTGCTGAACGAGGTCGACAAGGGGCCGAAGCATCTGCGGAGGAAGATTGTCGACCACGTACCAGCCGAGATCTTCCAGGGCGTTACCGACGGTCGACCGACCTGCGCCGGACATCCCGCTCACGATCAGCATCTCCTGGCGTGGTGGCGCGGCACTCATCAGAACTCCAGACTAGCGCGGCCGATCACTCTGCGAGCCGATCCACGATGACGGCTGCGAGCGTGGGACCGATCCCGCGGACTTGCGCGATGGATTCGGCGTCAGCGGCACGAAGGCGGGTAACCGACCCGAAATGTTTCAGGAGGTCCCGCACGCGAGCGGGTCCGAGTCCCGGAATCTGGGCCAGAACCGATTGGATATCGTTACCGCGCCGCTGCCGCTGATAGGTGATCGCGAAGCGGTGCGCCTCATCCCGAATTCGTTGGATCAAAAACAGAGCGTCGCTATTGCGCCCGAGGATCACGGGAAACTCCGCGCCGGGCAACCAGATCTCCTCGAGACGCTTGGCGATGCCGCAGAGAGCTATTCCCGAAATTCCTTTATGGTCCAGGGCGAGCTGTGCTGCGGCGACCTGCGGCTGCCCACCGTCGACGATCAGCAACTGCGGCGGATAGGAGAATTTTTGCCGCTGCGAGGAGGACGGTCCGCCCTCGTCCGCTGCATCGACGATTGGATCGCTCAGATAGGCCAGCCGGCGGGATAGCACCTGGTAGATGGATTCGGTGTCATCCGACGACTCGGGAATGCTGAATCGCCGGTACTGATCTTTTCGCGCGAGCCCGTCTTCGAACACCACCATCGAGGCCACGATGTTCGTGCCACTGAGGTGGGAGACGTCGTAACACTCCATTCGAAGCGGCGCTTCGGCCATCGACAGCGCGGCCTGGATGTCGGAGAGCGCCTGCGACCGCGCAACGAAGTCACTACTGCGCCGTGTCTTGTAGAGGATCAAGGAATTCGTTGCATTCTGCGCGACGGTTTGAGCCAGGGCAGCCTTCTCCCCGCGGTGAGCGACCCCGATGCGCACCCGCCCACCCGTGGTCCTCGATTCCTCAAGCAATTGTTCGAGGGCGCGGACATCGTTCGGCAGTGCTGGTACGTAGATCTCTTTGGGCGGCACGGAGTCCTCGTAGGCCTTCTGCAGCACCGATTCGATCAGTTCCGGAAACTCGACATCGAGTTCCTTGTCGACCACCCAGCCCCGCACCCCGCGGATACGGCCTCCGCGCACGATAAATTGCTGCACGGCGGCCGCGAGCTCGTCATCGGCGATACCGAACAGATCGGCGTCGACCTGCTCGTCGAGCACGACCGCGTTTTTCGCGAGGGCCGTTTTCATGGCCCCGACCTGGTCCCGATAGCGGGCCGCCGACTCGTAATCCTGGTCTGCCGCAGACTCGCTCATCCGTCGAGTGATCGTCGCAATGTAGCGCGAGTCATTTCCGCCCATGAAGCTTGCGAAATCGAGCGCAATGGATTTGTGGTCCTCCAGCGTCACTCGGCCCACGCACGGTGCGGCGCACTTGCCGATGTCGCCGAGTAGGCACGGGCGCCCGGTCTGTCGGGCGCGCTTATAGGTCGACTCACTGCAACTTCGCATCGGAAATGCTTTGAGCATGATGTCGACGGTCTCCCGAATAGCCCATGCACGCGAGTACGGGCCGAAATACCGGGCATTCGGGATGCCGTGGTTTCTCGTGACCAAGACCCGCGGCACGGGATCGCCGAGGGTGATGGCCAGGTATGGATAAGACTTGTCGTCCTTGTACTGAACGTTGAACGGGGGATCAAACTCTTTGATCCACGTGTACTCCAATTGGAGTGCCTCGAAGTCGTTGCCGACGACCGTCCATTCAACTGAGGAGGCCGTCAGAACCATGCGTCGGGTTCGTTCGTGCAGGGAGGGAAGCGGAGCGAAATAGTTGCTCAACCGGGCCCGAAGGTTCTTCGCCTTGCCGACGTAGAGGACCCGGGCCGACGAATCCCGGAACCGATAGACACCCGGCTGCATCGGTATCTCGCCGGGCCTGGGGCGCCACGCGACTGTACTAGGCGCGGGCACCGGCGAGCATCTCCTGCAGGTACTCGCCAGTGGCGCTGCCTCGCACCGCCGCAACCTGCTCGGGGGTGCCAATCGACAGCACCTCCCCTCCCCCGGAGCCACCCTCCGGTCCCAGGTCGATCACCCAGTCCGCCGATTTGATGACGTCGAGATTGTGCTCAATCACGATGACCGTGTTCCCCTTGTCGACGAGGGAGTTGAGCACGAGCAGCAATTTGCGCACATCTTCGAAGTGCAGGCCGGTGGTCGGCTCATCCAATACGTAGATGGTGCGACCCACCGATCGGCGCTGTAGCTCGGTTGCGAGCTTGACGCGCTGCGCCTCACCACCGGAGAGTGTGGTCGCGCTCTGCCCTAGGCGTACGTAACCGAGCCCCACTTCCTCGAGCGTCTTGAGAAACCGATGAATCGCAGAGATGGCCTGGAAGAATTCGGCTGCCTCGCTGATGGGCATATCAAGAACTTCGGCGACATTGCGGCCCTTGTATTTGACGGCCAGCGTGTCCCGGTTGTAGCGGGCTCCCCCGCACACCTCACAAGCTACGTAGACGTCAGGAAGGAAATTCATCTCGATCTTTATCGTTCCGTCGCCCGAACAATTCTCGCACCGCCCCCCTTTCACGTTGAAACTGAACCTGCCCGGCAGGTAGCCGCGCGCTTTCGCATCGGCCGTTTCGGAGAAAAGAGTGCGGATTCGATCGAACACGCCGGTGTAGGTCGCGGGGTTGGACCTCGGCGTGCGCCCGATGGGGTTTTGGTCGACGTGCACGACCTTGTCAAGATTCTCAAGACCCGTGACCCTGGTGTGCTTGCCGGGGATCTGGCGCGCGCCGTTGAGTTGGTTCGCGAGTACGCGATACAGGATGTCGTTGACGAGGCTCGATTTTCCGCTTCCGCTGACGCCGGTGATCGCTGTCAGAGTGCCTAAGGGAAAGTCGACCGTTACGTTTTTGAGGTTGTTTGCGCGAGCCCCGACCACGGTGATCTGGCGACCGGGATCGATCGCACGACGGCTGGTCGGTGTTGCGATCGAGCGTCTGCCAGCGAGGTAATCCCCGGTGATAGATCGTGGGTTGTCGATGAGATCGTCGTATGAACCGGAGTGCACGACCTCACCGCCGTGCTCGCCTGCCCCGGGTCCGATATCCACGATCCAGTCGGCGATGCGAATCGTGTCCTCATCGTGTTCGACCACGATCAACGTATTTCCGAGGTTCTTGAGCTTGACGAGGGTCTCGATCAGGCGCCGGTTGTCGCGCTGATGCAAGCCGATGCTGGGCTCGTCCAGAACGTAGAGCACTCCGGTGAGTCCCGAGCCGATCTGGGTAGCCAAGCGGATGCGCTGCGCCTCACCCCCACTCAGGGTCGCCGCTGCGCGCATGAGGTCTAGGTAGCTCAGCCCGACCTCGATCAAGAACTCGAGCCGGAGGCGGATCTCCCGAAGTACCTGCGCGGCGATCGTGGCATCCCGGTCGGAGAGGTCGAGTTGCTGCATGAAACTATGGGAGTCGATCAGGCTCAACCTGCACACGTCGGCGATGCTGTGGCCGGCGACGGTCACGGCGAGCACTTCTGGCTTCAAGCGAGCGCCGTTGCAGACCGGGCACGGGATTTCTCGAAGGTAGTTGGCGAATCGTTGACGCTGCACGTCGGTCTCGGCCTCGAGGTACTTGCGCTCGATGTAGGGCACGACCCCCTCGAACCCGGTGGAATACATCATCTCGCGGCCGAAACGATTCTTCCATTTCACCGTCACCGCAAAATTGTTACCGCGCAGGATGGCCTCGTGCACCTCGTCGCTGAGGTCGCCCCACGGGGTTTTCAGCGAGAAACCCAGGTCATTGGATAGACCATCGAGCAACTTCTCGAAATAGTTGAAGAGACCTTTGCCCGAGTTGGTCCAGGGGAGGATGGCGCCATCAGCCAAACTCACCGAAGAATCAGCGATGAGAAGGTCGACGTCAACGGACATCCTCGTACCGAGACCCGAGCACTCCGGGCACGCTCCGAACGGGGCGTTGAACGAGAAAGTGCGCGGTTCGATCTCGGTGAGTTGCAGCGGGTGGAGGTTGGGACACGAGAGCTTCTCCGAGAAGGTGCGCCACGCGGCATCCCCGGTTTCATCGATGAAATTTATCGATACCAGGCCGTCCGTGAGTCGCAACGCTGTCTCGAGTGAGTCGGTAAGCCGGGTCAGGATATCCTCGCTCGCGACGAGGCGGTCGACCACGACCATGATGTCGTGTTTGAGCTGCTTTTTGAGCACCGGCGGATCACTCAGCTGCACCTGAGAACCATCGACGATCGCGCGTGAATACCCGCTGCTGGCGAGCTCGGCGAAAAGGTCGACGAACTCGCCTTTCTTCTGCATGATCACCGGGCTCACCACCTGGTAACGCGTGCCCGGTTCGAGGGTGACGAGCTGGTCCGCGATTTGCTGCACGCTCTGCCGGGAGATGAGTTCGCCGCATACGGGGCAATGCGGCACCCCGATCCGTGCCCACAACAACCTCATGTAGTCGTAGATCTCGGTGATGGTTCCCACCGTGGAGCGGGGGTTGCGGTTGGTCGATTTCTGGTCGATGGAGACGGCCGGGCTGAGGCCTTCGATGAAATCGACGTCTGGACGGTCGACCTGCCCGAGAAATTGGCGGGCGTACGCGGAAAGGGACTCAACGTATCGCCGCTGACCCTCGGCGAAAATCGTGTCGAACGCGAGACTGGACTTGCCCGAGCCGGACAGCCCGGTGAAGACGACGAGTGAGTCCCGTGGGATGTCGAGGTCGACGTTGCGCAGGTTGTGCACCCTCGCGCCCCGGATGCTCAGCGTGCCGTGACTTCTGCCCTGCCGTTCGAGGTCTTCGAGCATCGCATCCTGGGTGCGGCTAGCGCCCTCATCCCGTTGCTTCCCGAAGCCCGAACTTGTCATCGACACTCTATGCATTCTACCGAGACCACCGACATCGAGCAGTCATGGAACAGTCACGGATCGACCGTGAGGCGGGCCCGGGGAGGCCAGCCGATGGCGCTTCGGGCGAGCTCGCTCCGTGCCGGAGACGCAGACGGCGATACTGGGGAGGTGCACATCGTTCACGTTGCGAACTTCTACGGTCCTCGGTCCGGTGGGCTGAGAACCACGATGCACGAGCTGGGCCGCGGTTATCGGGAAGCGGGCCATCGATTCACCATGATCGTGCCCGGTCGTGGCCAAGGCACCCAGGAAACCGAGTATGGCACCAGGATCACGCTACCGAGTTTGCCGATCGTGGGGACGGGGTACAGCTTCATTCCCATCGAATATGCCGTACGACGTACCCTTGAGCGACTCGCGCCCGACCGCCTCGAGGTGTCAGACCGACTGACGCTTCGCAGGCTCGGAGTGTGGGCTCGTAAGCACAGCATCCCCGCCGTCATGTTCTCGCACGAGAAACTGAGCGACTGGATATTGCAGATGGCTGGCGCCCGGCTCGGATCGTCCACCTCCACGAACGCGCCGATCGCCGATCGGCTCAATGAGGCCAGCCTGCGAAACTACGACCGCATAGTGTGCACCACGGAATATGCTGCCGAAGAGTTCACACGGTTGTTGCCAGGTCGCGTGAGCAGGGTGCCGTTAGGCGTCGACCTCGAACTCTTCAATCCGCACCGATACTCGGAGCGGGTCCGGCGCGGCTATCTCGGCGACGGGTCGGTTCTGCTCGCACACGTCGGCCGCCTCTCTCCGGAGAAGGCGCCACAGCGCTCCATCCAGGCTTTGCGCGAACTCCGCTCGAGAGGGGTGGATGCGCGGCTCGTCATCGCCGGCGACGGACCCCTGCGGGCTCGACTCGAACGATCTGCGGCGGACTTGCCGGTGGTATTCACCGGTTTCATCTCCGATCGCCGGGAGTTGGCGACCCTCCTCGCCAGCGCTGACGTCTCCGTGAATCCGGGGCCGATCGAAACCTTCTGCCTCTCTGCTCTCGAGGCGCTTGCGAGTGGCACGCCGGTGGTGGCCTCCGCAAGCTCCGCCCTACCCGAACTGATCACCGAGCGTGCCGGTGCGGTAGCGGAATCCGACGGGGCTGCGTTCGCCGACGCCGCTCAGCGGATACTGTCGCGTCGCAATGAGGAGCGGCGTGTGGGCGCACGTGAGCGGGCGGCAGAGTTTCCGTGGAGCGCCACGGTCAACGGGATGATCCGCCTGCATGAGAGCCTGTCGTCCAGATCACACGACTCAGCGCCCGTTCATGCGGCCGAGACACTCACCCCACCCTTGCGCGCACCCGATTCGACCGGTACCGCCGGGACGGAACCCGGACGGGTCATCTCAAATGACCCGCCTGCTCCATCTGCCGGAGTTCCTTCTTGAGATCCGAGACCTCATCCCGCAGCCGCCCCGCCAATTCGAACTTCAATTCTGAAGCCGCCATTAACATCTGATCGTTGAGGTCAGCGATGATCGTCTCGAGGTTGTTGCCCCCTTCCGCGGCAACTCCCTCGCGTTTCAAGTTCGGCGTGGGGCTCCGCTTCCGACTCGGACCCCCCTTACCCTGTCGCGACCCAAGAAGCTCGGCCGTGTCGGCGCCCTCTCTCATCAGGGAGTCGGTGATGTCAGCGATCTTCTTACGCAGCGGTTGCGGATCGATTCCGCGCTCCAGGTTGTAGGCCACCTGCTTCTCGCGACGTCGGTCGGTCTCGCTGATCGCCTTGCGCATCGAATCCGTCATCACATCGGCGTACATGTGGACCTCGCCGGAGACATTTCTGGCAGCTCGACCGATTGTTTGTATGAGTGACGTGCCGGAACGCAAGAATCCTTCTTTGTCGGCATCCAAGATCGCGACGAGGGACACTTCAGGAAGGTCGAGGCCTTCCCGAAGAAGATTGATTCCGACGAGGACGTCGTACACCCCCTGGCGGAGCTCGGTCAGCAGTTCAACCCGGCGCAACGTGTCGACGTCGGAGTGCAGGTAGCGCACCCGCACCCCGTGTTCACCGAGAAATTCGGTTAGCTCTTCGGCCATTTTCTTGGTGAGGGTGGTCACGAGAATGCGCTCGTTCTTCAGCACTCGAATGCGAATTTGCTCGAGCAGATCGTCGATCTGTCCCTTCGAGGGCTTGACGACGATCTGCGGATCGACGAGTCCGGTGGGGCGGATGACCTGCTCGACGACCGAGTCGGTGATGCCCATCTCGTAGCGGCCGGGCGTGGCCGAAAGATAGATCTTCTGACCCACCCGCGACAGGAACTCCTCCCATTTCAACGGGCGGTTATCCAGGGCGCTGGGAAGTCGGAACCCGTGCTCGACGAGGGTGCGCTTGCGCGAGGCATCCCCCTCGTACATCGCACCGATCTGGGGCACGGTCACGTGTGATTCGTCAATGACGACCAAGAAATCTTCGGGAAAATAGTCGAGAAGGCAGTGGGGAGCCTCGCCGGGGGCGCGCCCGTCCATGTGGCGCGAGTAGTTCTCGATCCCGTTGCAAAAACCGATTTGCTGCATCATCTCGATGTCGAAAGTCGTGCGCATGCGCAGGCGCTGAGCCTCGAGGAGTTTGCCCTGGCGTTCGAGTTCACCGAGCCGCTCGGCCAATTCGACCTGGATCGTACCGATGGCTCGGTGAATGGTGTCGGTACTCGCCGCGTAATGGGTGCCCGGGAAGACGGAGACAGAATCCATCGTTCGCACCACGTCTCCCGTGAGCGGATGGAGCGCGTAGATATGCTCGATTTCATCACCGAACATCTCGATGCGAATGGCGAGTTCTTCGTACATGGGAATGATCTCGATCGTGTCGCCCCGAACCCGGAAGGTACCGCGCGAGAAGTCGTAGTCGTTTCTTTGGTACTGCATCGAGACGAATCGGCGGATGAGCGTCTCGCGGTCTATTCGCATGCCGACCTGCAACGCGATCATGGCTTCGAGGTAGGACTCGGCGGCGCCGAGGCCGTAGATGCACGACACCGTCGAGACGACGACAACATCGCGCCGACTCAGCAGGGCGTTGGTCGTGGAGTGACGAAGCCGCTCCACTTCGGCATTGATCGACGAGTCCTTTTCGATGAACGTGTCGGTCTGCGGCACGTACGCCTCGGGCTGGTAGTAGTCGTAGTACGACACGAAGTACTCCACGGCATTGTTCGGCATCAAGTCGCGAAACTCGTTCGCCAGTTGCGCGGCCAGCGTCTTGTTGTGGGAGAGCACGAGAGTCGGGCGCTGCACCTGCTCGATCAGCCATGCCGTCGTCGCGGACTTGCCCGTGCCGGTCGCTCCGAGGAGCACAACGTCCGTTTCCCCCGCATTGATGCGCTGGGCGAGTTCGGCGATCGCGGTCGGCTGATCGCCGCTCGGGATGTACTCGCTGATGACCCTAAACGGTCGAACAGAACGGGTGGGCTGCATGCTCCCAGCTTAGGTAGCACCTCCGACATCGGGACCGCGATTCGCTGAGGGCGCATCGCTCGACGCGTCGTGTTCAGGCACGGCCGCATGTGAGGCGAATGCGACTGCCGTTCGCCACAGCGAATCGGCCTGTTCGAGGGTTGAATCCAGCGATTCACTGCTGTCGATCACGACGTCGGCGACCGCGAGTCGTTCGGCATCGCGGGCTTGCAATCCGATTCGCGCCTCCGCCTCGGCCACCGTCATCCCACGCAGCTCGACCAAGCGTCGAACCCGCTCGGCCGCGGCTGCATGCACAACGGCGATCAGGTCGAATCTCATCGGCCGTTGCGCGGATGCCTCGACCAAGAGCGGTACGTCGTACACCACCACGGCATCGGTCGCCAGCGCCGCGGCGTCAGCGATCATGCGAGTCGCGCGCGCCCACACCGCGGGATGCGTGATGGCATTCAGAGCGGCCAGCTGAGCCGGGTCGTTGAATACGATTGAGCCGAGGGCCGCGCGATCGAGAGCACCATCGGTGCGCAGCACGGCGGGCCCGAAATGCTGCACTATCTCGTCGAGGGCGGCCGAGCCCCGTGAGACCACCTCGCGGGCCAAGCGGTCGGCATCCACGAGCACGGCACCGTGCTCGACGAGCCGAGCCGCCACCGTGGACTTCCCGGAGGCAATGCCTCCGGTCAACCCGATGAGATACATGCGGCAATGCTAATCTCGCACGCGAACAGGGAGGGCGCGATGTTCGAGATTCTGACGGGGACCGGTTTGGCGGTCGCCGCGGGACTCAATGCTTACGTCCCACTCCTCATCCTGGGTCTTGCTGGCCGGTTCGTAGATTTCGTGCAGCTGCCCGACTCGTGGGCTTGGCTGTCAAACCCATGGGTGCTGGCAATTCTCGGCGTGCTCCTCGTGATCGAGATCATCGCCGACAAATTACCCGTGGTCGATTCGATCAATGACTGGATTCAAACCATCGTCCGTCCTGTCTCAGGAGGGATCGCCTTCGGCACGGGTTCGAGTTCGGGTACCGCCGTGGTCACCGATCCAGGCGCCTTTGTTTCAACCGGGGCATGGGTGCCCATCGCGATCGGCGTCGCTCTGGCCCTGGCGACCCACCTCGGCAAGGCCGCGGTGCGACCGGCGCTCAACGCGGTGACGGCTGGTGCTGCTGCGCCGGTCGTCTCGACGGTGGAGGACGCCGCTAGCGTCATCCTCAGCGTCTTCGCGCTGATCGCTCCGATTCTCGTTCTGCTTGCACTGGGAGCTCTGATCGCCGGCTTCGTCTCGCTGATGCGGCGACGACGCCGGCGACCGGTAGTACCCCGCTAGGAGTTGTTGGAAAGCTTCTCCCTCAGCGCCGCGAGTGATTCATCATCCGCCAACGTGCCAGCACTGGCCGCAGCCTCATCGCTCGAGAAAGATGATGCACCGGCCGCGCCGCTACCCACGGGCATGTCCTCCTGAAGGGCGGACGCGGCGACCTGCGCCTTATGCTGCTCCCATCGACCCTGGGCCGCGGCGTAGTCCAACTCCCACTTCTCGCGCTGGGACTCGAACCCGTCTTTCCACTCGTTGGTGTCGGGGTCGAAGCCATCGGGGTACTTGTAATTACCCGCGTCATCGTATTCCGTGAGCATGCCGTAGAGCGCGGGATCGAACTCCGTCCCCTCGGGGTCGACGCCGTCGTTGGCCTGCTTGAGAGAGAGCGATATGCGGCGACGTTCGAGGTCGATGTCGATGACCTTGACGAACACGTCATCCCCCACCGACACGACCTGCTCCGCGAGTTCAACGTGCTTCCCCGACAGTTCGGAGATATGCACGAGGCCCTCGATGCCATCGGCGACGCGAACGAACGCACCGAATGGCACCAGCTTGGTGACCTTGCCGGGCGCGACCTGACCGATGGCATGGGTGCGAGCGAACAGCTGCCACGGATCTTCCTGGGTCGCCTTGAGGGACAACGACACCCGCTCGCGTTCGAGATCGACTTCGAGAATCTCGACGGTGACTTCCTGCCCCACCTCGACGACCTCGGATGCGTGCTCGATGTGCTTCCACGACAATTCCGAGACGTGCACGAGACCGTCGACGCCACCGAGGTCGACGAACGCGCCGAAGTTGACGATGGAGGATACGACGCCCTTGCGTACCTGACCCTTGGCGAGGTTGTTGAGGAAAGTCGATCGACTCTCGCTCTGGGTCTGTTCGAGTAGCGCTCGCCGTGACAGAACGACATTGTTACGGTTCTTGTCCAGTTCGAGGATCTTGGCCTCGATCGACTGGCCGAGATACGGAGTCAAATCGCGCACCCGGCGCAATTCGATCAACGATGCCGGGAGGAACCCACGCAGCCCGATGTCGACGATCAGGCCACCTTTGACCACCTCGATGACGCTGCCGGTGACGACGCCGTCGGACTCCTTGATCTTCTCTACATCCCCCCACGCACGCTCATACTGCGCACGCTTCTTGGAGAGGATGAGGCGGCCTTCTTTGTCTTCTTTCTGAAGAACGAGGGCCTCGACGGTGTCGCCGACCTGGACCACCTCGGAAGGATCGACGTCGTGCTTGATGGAGAGTTCACGAGAGGGGATGACACCCTCGGTCTTGTAGCCGACGTCGAGGAGCACCTCGTCACGATCGATCTTGACGACGGTACCCTCGATGAGGTCGCCGTCGTTGAAGAACTTGAGCGTCTTTTCGACCGCGGCGAGAAAGTCTTCGGCAGATCCGATGTCATTGACGGCGACCTGCCTGGGCGTCCTGTCGGTCGTTGTGATTGTCATGTAGTAGTAGCTCCGGTGTGAACATGGTCTGGCCGCGGCATGTTGCGAACGAGCGAAGAACGCACTGCTTCGCTCGCGCACGGCTGCCGACGGCAGGCGGATAGGGTCGCGGAATCACGACGCTCTATGGTACCGCCTCCGGTCGTGCCGGACCAACCGCGCGCTCGGGTTCGGGGGTTCAGTCAAGCATCGCCGCGCGCAGGGTATCGAGGCCGACCCCGCCGATGTCGAGGGCCCGTCGGTGGAACTCGCGGATATCGAACGCAGAGCCTTCGCGAGCTCGGCAGGCGTCCCGAGTCTGCTCCCAAATGCGCTGTCCGACCTTGTACGCGGGTGCCTGTCCCGGCCAGCCGAAATATCGATTGACCTCGAACCGCACGAACGAAGCATTCATGTTCACGTTGTCGGACATGAACTGCAGCGCGTAGTCCCAGTCCCACGATCCGGTGCCATCGAGTCGGGGCTTGCCCAGGTGCACTCCGAGGTCGAGCACCACTCGGGCTGCCCGCATGCGCTGGCCGTCGAGCATCCCGAGACGGTCGCCGTCGTCGTCGAGAAAACCGAGGTCCTGCATGAGGCGTTCGGCGTAGAGCGCCCACCCTTCCGCATGGCCTGAGGTGCCGGCGAGCTGGCGTCGATAGGTGTTGAGCTGCGACCGGTTGTAGACCGCCTGTCCGATTTGGAGGTGGTGACCGGGCACTCCCTCGTGATACACCGTGGTCGTCTCGCGCCAGGTGTTGAAGCGAGTGACCGACTCGGGCACCGACCACCACATACGACCGGGTCGAGAGAAGTCATCGCTCGGGCCGGTGTAGTAGATGCCACCCTCCTGCGTGGGTGCGATCATGCATTCCAATGCCCGCACCGGCTCGGGGATGTCGAAATGGGTACGCCCCAGTTGCTGTACGGCGGTGTCGCTGAGCTGTTGCATCCAATCGCGAAGCGCACCTGTGCCCTCAAGGGTGCGGGATGGGTCGGCGTCGAGCGCATCGATCGCGTCGAGCACCGTTCCGCCGGGCACGATGCGGTCCGCGACGGATTGCTGCTCCTCGACCATCCGAGCGAGTTCTTCGATCCCCCACTCGTAGGTTTCATCGAGGTCGACCGTCGCTCCGAGAAAGTGCCGAGATGCAAGCGTGTAACGATCGCGGCCGATCCCGTCTTGATCAGTCGCGGAGGCCATCAGCTCGTCACTCAGGAAGCGACCCAAGGCGCCGTAGGCGGTCGCGGCAGTGGCCGCTCCCGCTGTGAGGTCGGCAGCCAGGGCATTCCGTGTGGCCGACGACCCGGGAAGTGTTGCGGAGCCGGTGAACGTAGCGAAGAAGCCATCCCGCGCGGCGTGCTTTTGCACCTGCTCGATGACCGCGAGCACCTGTCGCCGAGCCGGGGTGACGGACTGGGCCATTCCGAGTCGGAGGGTCTGAATGTATCCATCGATCGCGTCGGGTACATGGGAGAGCCGCCCGGCGATCATCGCCCAGTCCTCCTCCGTCGAGGTAGGCATGAGGTCGAATATCTCGCGGATCGACTGAGACGGGCTCGAGATCACATTGAGGTCACGGAGCCACAGGCCCGCGTCGCTCGATTGTGCGGCCAGATCGAGTTCACCCATGAGGTCCGTGCGAGTCACGACGTCTACCGCGTCAAGCGGAACAGCTCTTTCGAGTCGCGAGCGTACGCGTGACCCCGCCTCGATCATTTTCGCGTGGCCTACTGGCGAAAAATCCTCGAACTCGTCGAGACGACCCGGGATCCCGACCCAGGTCGCGATCGTGGGATCGAGGTCGGCGAGGGTGAGTACCCAGTCCTCGGCGATCAGGTCGATTTCCGATGGCACGCGAACCTCGCCCTCCTGGGCGCGGGCGGGCTCGGAGGACGATCCGGGTGGGAAGGGCGCGACATCGTTCATGGAGCGAGCCTAATGACTGGGCGCCCGCAGGGAGGAGTCGGTTTTGGTCGAGACCGATATCCGGCACATCCGCACGCTGTCGGTTCCCATGAACGCGATATGGGCTCAGTGTGCAGCGACATCCCAGTTCGGGCCGACGCCGATTTGCACGTCCAGTGGCACGAGAAGCTCTGCTGCTCCTTCCATGCCGGCACGCACGATCTGCGTGAGCGCGTCGAGTTCGCCAACTGCCACATCGAACACGAGCTCGTCGTGCACTTGGAGCAGCATGCGTGACGCCATACCCTCCCGCACGAGATCGGCGGCGATCCGGATCATGGCGATCTTGAGGATATCGGCCGCTGAACCTTGGATCGGCGAGTTGAGTGCCTGACGCTCCGCGTTCTCGCGCAGCACGCGGTTCGACGACGAGAGGTCCGTGAAGGGGCGGCGGCGGCCGAAGATCGTCGTTGTATACCCATCTACTCGCGCTTGCTCGACCACGTTTCGGAGGTATTCCCGCACGGCTCCGAAACGGGAGAAGTAGTCAGTCATCAGATCTTTCGCCTCAGACGTTTCGATCCTCAGCTGCTTGCTCAGCCCGAACGCGCTGAGTCCGTAGGCGAGGCCGTACGACATGGCCTTGACTTTGGTACGCATCATCGCCGTGACGTCCGCTGGTTCGACGCCGAAGATACGAGAGCCCACGAAGCGGTGCAGGTCCTCGCCCTCGTTGAACGCGAGGATCAACCCCTCATCCCCGGACAGGTGGGCCATGATGCGCATCTCGATCTGCGAATAATCCGCTGTCAGAAGCGATTCGAACGCCTGGCCAGCTTCGAAAGCCACGCGGATTTCGCGGCCGACGTCGGTCTTCACCGGCACATTCTGCAGGTTAGGGTCGTTCGAGGCGATGCGACCGGTGCTCGAGCCAGCCTGTTCGTACGTCGTGTGCACTCGCCCATGGATATCCACCGCCTTATCGATCGACGCGATGATCTGCATCAGCTTGGTGGCATCCCGATGCTGCAGCAGGAGATCGAGGAACGGATGCGGGCTCGCTTCCTGTAAGTCGGCCAGGCTCGCGGCATCCGTCGAGTAGCCCGTCTTGTTCGAGCGGGTCTTGGGCATGCCCAGTTGATCGAACAACACCTCCTGTAGTTGCTTGGGACTACCGAGGTTGATCTCCCGACCGATCTCGGCGAAGGCAGCGTTCGCCGCCAGGGTCGCCTGGTCGCCGAGCCGTGCTGTCAGCGCCCCGAGGATGCCGCGATTGACGGTGATTCCCATGCGCTCCATCTCGGCCAGAACCGGAACAAGGGGCAATTCGATGCGCTCCAGGACGCCGAGGGATGCCTCGTCGAGGCGGGCCAGGAGGTGCTCTGCGATGCGCACCACGTACCACGCCTCGGTTGCCGGGCTGATCGGTTCGGATTCCGGGACGAGCTGGTTCGGATCGGAAGGCTGCAGCGTCTCACCGAGGTAGTGATAGACCTGGGATTCGAGGGTTTCGGGCTTGAGGCCCGGTTTGAGGAGCCATGCTGCAAGGGACGTGTCGAAAGCCATGCCGTTGAGCGTCAAGCCGGAATCTCGCAGTACTTTGAACTGAGATTTGGCATTGTGCAGGTATTTCGGATGGTCGCTGGCCAGCCACTTCTCCAGCGCTTGGTAGTCCGGTCGGCCGTCCGCCCAAGGCACGAAAACTGACTCGGTGGCCGATGCCAAGCCGAACCCCACGACACTGCCATTGCGACTCTCGATCCGGAGTCCCAGGGGCCGGGAGCCGGACGACGACACCGCAACCCATTTCTCAAGCTCTTCATCGACCATCACCCGCACGCCCGGGGCCTGGGGCCCGGCGGATTCGTCTACCGGCTCGGAGGCTGGCGAGGATCTGCCGCCGCGCTCCGCGGCGGACAGTTTCAGCACGCGCTCCAACAGGGTCTTGAACTGCAATCGATCGAAGATTTCCCGCACGGCGCGGTCGTCGATGGGTCGTCGGATGAGGTCTGCAGGGCCGACCGGAAGAGCCACATCGGTGACCAGGTGGTTCAGTCGTCGGTTACGAACCGGGCGATCCCGCTGGTCGCGAAGGTTCTGGCCGACGACACCCGGGATGTCGTCGGCGTGATCCAACACCGAATCGAGGCTGCCGTAGGTCGTGATCCACTTGACGGCCGTTTTCTCACCCACCTTGTCGACACCGATCAGGTTGTCACTCGTTTCCCCGACGAGGGCTGCCACATCGGGATACTGGTGCGGCTCTACGCCGTACCGCGCGAACACGGCATCTCGGTCGTAACGTTTGAGCTCGGAGACGCCGCGTGCGTTCGGGTAGAGCAGAGTGACGTCATCGTTGACCATCTGGATGGCATCTCGATCACCGGACACCACGAGCACCCGGAAGCCCTCCCCTGAACCCTGCGTCGCGAGGGTCGCCAGGATGTCGTCAGCCTCGAAGTCCTCTTTGCTAACGGTGGTCACGCCCATCGCCGCGAGCGCCTCTTCGAGGAGCGGGATCTGGCCGACGAACTCGGGTGGCGTGACGTCGCGCGTGCCTTTGTATTCGGGATACTCCCGGGTTCGGAACGAGTAGCGCGAAATGTCGAATGCCACCGCCAGATGGGTGGGTTTCTCGTTTTGAAGAAGCAGAATGAGCATCGAGAGGAAGCCATGGATAGCGTTGGTGTGCTGGCCGTCGCGGGTGCTGAAATTGTCGAGCGGAAGTGCGTAGAAAGCTCGAAACGCCAGCGAATGACCGTCGATGATCAGAAGGGTAGGCTTTGGCGAATCCGGCACGCCGCAAGCCTAGCCGCGGAATCCGACAGCCTCCGGGCCGGTGGAACCGAAGGATGTTGACCGATGAAACTGCCCGACGGCCTCGACCCCGAGCTCCTTGCACGGCTGGTGGAGAGCCGCGGCGGCGCGCTCACCCGCAAGATGGATGTCGAATTCATCGAGCTGTCGGCCGAGCATTCGGTTGCCAGGATGCCCGTGGCAGGTAACACCCAGGTGGTCGGCCTGCTGCACGGCGGGGCACACGTGGTCCTGGGCGAATCGCTCGGTTCCGTGTCATCCGCCATTCACGCCGGGCCGGGTCGTATCGCCATGGGGATCGAGATAAACGCCACCCATTCGCGTTCTATCTCGGAAGGCATCGTGACGGCGACCTGTGACGCCCTCGTGCTCGGGCGCACTCTGGCCACTCACGAGATCGTCGTCCGTGACCAACAGGGTCGGCGCCTGTCGACCATCCGCATGACGAACATCCTGCGCGACGCCTGACCTCTTCGCGGTTCCCTCCACGAACCGGCGCTGAACTACTTCTTCGCGCTCAACTGCTCGATGATCGCTTGCGAGACGTCATGCATGGTGAGGCGACGATCCATAGACGCCTTCTGTATCCAACGGAACGCTTCGGGTTCGGTGAGGCCCATCTTGTCGTTGAGCAGGCCCTTGGCGCGGTCGACGAGCTTGCGGGTTTCGAACCGCTCGACCAGATCGGCGACCTCGGCTTCGAGCGTGATGATCTGGGAATATCGACTGAGCGCGATCTCGATGGCCGGGAGAAGGTCGCTCGGCGTGAATGGTTTGACGACGTAGGCCAAGGCACCGGCTTCGGTGGCGCGCTCGACGAGCTCCTTCTGGCTGAAGGCCGTGAGCAGAACCACGGGGGCGATGTGGTTCTTGGTCAGTCGCTCGGCCGCCGAGATACCGTCGAGTTGCGGCATCTTGACATCCATGATGACGAGATCAGGCCGCAACTCGGTCGCCAACGCGACCGCGGTCTCACCGTCGGCTGCTTCGCCCACGACCTCGAAACCGTTGTCGCGCAAGATCTCGACGATGTCCATCCGAATCAGCGATTCGTCTTCTGCAACAACCACCCTTCGCGGAACGGGTAAGGCGGCGTCGCGGTCGGTCACCTTCAGAGCCTACGGTATTCTTTTCGAGCGTCGAGATAGGAGGCGCGGCAGGGCCGGATTGGCGGAATGGCAGACGCGGAGCACTCAAAATGCTTTGTTCGTAAGGACGTGCGGGTTCAAGTCCCGCATCCGGCACGTGGTACTCAGGCGAGGGGTCGGCCGGTCAGCGACGCTTCGGGCGAGGATCTATCTGCGGTTTCTGGCGCGTGAACTCGCCTCCGGTTCGGCCGCCGTGGGGTCGACCGTGGTCGGCATACTCTTCCCGGAAATACCCCATCCGCCACGGCCCCAGTTCGATGCGCGCACCGGTCCGTAGCACTTTGCCAGCGCCCGACCTGGGCTCCTGCAGCATCCCGATCGGATGCTCGCCCCCCGTCAGGAACAGCACGTACTCGTCCCGCTCGTCGTGACGGATCTCGGCGTGCATCTCGTCGAGCCCAGCAAGACGCAGGTCGGCCCCGGGGCCGCTTCCGATGGTGGTAACGGTGGGCAGTAGATCGAACTCGCGCGGTGGTGTCCCATCCCACGTGCGGGAACCGACGACGAAGATCAGCCGAGGCCGGCCGGTGCCCGGCGAATGATGAGTCGTTGTGACGCGGCGGCGGATGCGACGCGCGAAGGTGGGTGCCAGTGGCGCTGGCGTCGAAGGCGGGAGCGCGATCAAGCCGGTGGAGCCTGCGCGTGGCAGGATCGCCCGCACCGATGACAGGCTCCCGATCTGGATGTGACGAGAGCCGGTGAGGGCCCGTTGGAGGAACGACGTGCGAACGGCGCCCACCCGAGCGATCATCCCGGTGGGCCCGCTGAGAGTCACCGTCAGACCCAGGGCCGCCAGTTGCGCTGCAAGTGATCGCGCCGCAGGAAGGTTGCCGGTTCCGGTACCCGAAGGCAGGACGAGGTCCGGCCGATCCAGGTACACCCCGATGTCGAGACCGGTAGCCGTAACCGTCCCGCTGAGCTGGCCGTCATCGCTGCCCGCCCCGCCGTTCGACACCGTGAACCGCAGATCGATGTCCAGGCGTGAAACGACCGGCGCTGGGGGCGTACTCGTCACCGGTGCGGATCGGAGCCGGGAGCCTCTGAATCACTGGTCGTCACGCGCAGCGTTCCGTTCAGTTTCCAGGTGGCCCGAGGGGCATCCGGGCCGATGTCGCGCGGCACCTCCACGGTCATGTCGATGAAGCTGTAGTTCACGGCCGCGGCGCGCCCGGTCAGGTAGGACCACATCTCCCGACCGATATCGGTCCAGTCCTGAATGCTGCGGCCCTCTGGGCCCGTCGGGCTCGGGTTCACGTCTGTTTCGTTCGACACTCGTGCGACCTCTCTTCGAGCGGGATAATTCCGCTAACTCATTACATCGACTCAGTACAGCCTAGCCAGCGAACAATACGACCGATTGCGCGAAGAGGACTTACGCCTTCCACGCGGGAGCGGCGGCGTTGACCGCATCTCCCACCCGGTGAACGCGGAGGTCATTCGTTCCTCCCGGGACCCCGGGCGGGGTTCCGGAGATGACAACCACCCGGTCGCCGACCTCGGCGAGCTTCTCCCGCAGGAGCACCTCATCCACCTGCAAGTACATGGCGTCGGTATGGGTCACGCGCTCCACCACGAAGGACTCCACTCCCCAGAACAGCGCCATCCGTCGGCGAATGGATTCGTCGGGCGTGAAGACCTTCATCGGAACTCGGAAACGCAGCCGAGACATCCGACGGGCCGAATCCCCCGATTCGCTGAAAATACAGATGAATTTGGCATCGATGAAATCTGCTACCTCGGCCGCCGCAAGGGTGATGGCGCCGCCGAGCGTTCGTGGTTTGGTACCGAGCAGAGGGATGCGCTCGAGACCGTGGTCCTCCGTCGATGTCACAATGCGTGCCATCGTCTGCACGGTGATCACCGGGTACTCCCCCACGCTGGTCTCGCCGCTCAGCATGACCGCATCCGCACCGTCGAGGATGGCATTCGCGACATCGGACGTCTCAGCGCGCGTGGGAACCGGGCTCGAGATCATCGATTCCAGCATCTGCGTCGCAACGATGACCGGTTTGGCCATCCGGCGGGCCAGTTCGACGGTGTGTTTCTGCACGATGGGCACCGCTTCGAGGGGGAGCTCCACGCCGAGGTCACCGCGCGCCACCATGATCGCATCGAACGCATCGATGATCGCCTCGAGATGGTCCACCGCCTGGGGTTTCTCGATCTTGGCGATCACTGGCACGCGGCGACCCTCCTCGGCCATGATCTCGTGTACGCGGATGACGTCGTCGGCGTTCCGTACGAACGACAGCGCGATCAGGTCTGCGCCGAGCCGCAGGCCCCACCGCAGATCATCCTCGTCTTTGACGGAGAGAGCCGGTACGTTGACGGCCACCCCCGGCAGGTTGATGCCCTTGTTGTTCGACACCGCGCCAGCCACGATGACCTCGGTCGTAACGACCGTGCCGTCGGTCTCGATCACTTGCACCTTGACCTTGCCGTCGTCGATCAGCAGGTAGTCGCCCGGAGAGACGTCGGCGGGCAGACCCTTGAAGGTCGTGCTGGAGAGCTCGCGGGTTCCCATCACGTCTTCGGTGGTGATGCGGAAAATATCGCCCACGGCTAGCTCGTAGGGTCCGTTCTCGAACTTGCCGAGGCGGATCTTGGGGCCTTGCAGGTCCACCATCACCGCCACGGCACGCCCGGAGTCCGCGGCGGCCCGCCGCACGTTGGCGTACACCTCCTCGTGTACCGCGTAGGTTCCGTGGCTCAAATTCATTCGTGCGACATCCACTCCCGCGTCGATGATCGCTCGGATATTCTCGTAACTCGAGGTGGCGGGACCCAACGTTGCGATGATCTTGGCTCGTCTCATGACTTCCTTATTTGCTGTTCGAAAGCGGGTGAATGCGCCTGCTGCAGGCGATGGTGCCACGCGTCGCTATACGGCGAGGGCGTGGTCGGTGGGTCTGACGGGGAACGGGAGCTGGGTCTCGCCCTCGAGGTAGCGATCGACGGCGGACGCCGCAGCGCGCCCCTCTGCGATGGCCCAGACGATGAGCGACTGGCCGCGACCGGCATCCCCCGCAACGTACACGCCAGGCTGGTCGGTTTCGTAAGCCGACCCGCGGGCGATCGTGCCGGAGGCAGTGAACGGTACGGGGAGTTGCGCGGCGAGCGCGTCGGACTCGACGCCGCTGAAGCCGAGCGCCAGCAACACCAGATCGGCAGGAATATCCCGTTCCGACCCGGATTTGGGTACCCGGCGCCCGTCGATGTATTCGGTCTCGGCGACCCTGATCGCGCGCACCTCGCCGGCATCATTGGAGAGGAACTCGACCGTCGAGGCCAGGTAGACCCGCTCGCCACCCTCTTCGTGCGCGCTGGAGACCTCGAAAAGGGTCGGTGCGATCGGCCACGGCTGATGTTCGGGACGCTCATGGGGCGGCTGAAGCCCGATGGCGAGATTGGTCACCGAGAGCGCACGCTGGCGATGTGCGGTGCCGATGCAGTCGGACCCCGTGTCCCCTCCACCCAGCACGACCACATGCTTGCCATCGGCACGAAGCTGCTCGAAGACCGCGTCTCCGGCGCCGGCGCGGTTGGACTGCACGAGGTACTCCATCGCGTGATGGATACCGAGAAGGTCTCGGCCGGGTACGGGCAGGTCGCGCGGGACGGGCGCGCCGGTGGCCACGATCACCGCGTCGTAGCGTGCACGGATCTCATCCCACCCGATGTCGACTCCGATCTCCACATTGGCCCGGAATCGCGTGCCCTCGGCCGTCATCTGCGACAGCCGAAGTTCGATGTGCTTCTTCTCCATTTTGAAATCGGGGATGCCGTATCGCAACAGCCCGCCGATTCGATCGTCCCGCTCGAACACCGCAACGGTATGCCCGGCCCGCGTCAACTGCTGGGCCGCCGCGAGGCCCGCCGGCCCCGACCCGACGATCGCAACGGTCTTACCGGTGAGCCGCTGCGGCGGGCGCGGAGTCACCAAACCATTGGCGTACGCGGCGTCGATGATAGACACCTCGACCTGCTTGATGGTCACCGGGCTCTGGTTGATCCCCAGCACACACGAACTCTCGCAGGGTGCCGGACACAAGCGTCCGGTGAATTCCGGAAAATTGTTCGTTGCGTGAAGCCGCTCGATCGCGGCGGCCGCATCGCCGCGCCACATGAG
>Ga0209511_1000155_pt1 | contig 80741 bp, 83 predicted proteins | sample SSSSmetaG_FD_184141 | JGI IMG/M metagenome (GOLD analysis project Ga0209511, IMG submission 184141) | Glacier valley bacterial and archeal communities from Borup Fiord, Nunavut, Canada, to study Microbial Dark Matter (Phase II) - ​SSSS... | ecosystem: Environmental > Aquatic > Freshwater > Ice >... | reverse complement strand
TTTCTGAGAGTTGCTTCGCCGAAGCCTCACGTCGACGGCCCACGTGGGGCGTGGGCTTTCGAATCACCGGTCGTCGAAGTCCCACGTGGGGCGTGAGATGTCCGAGACCCGTTTAATAGTCGCTCATGTGGGCGTCGGCTGTCGAAGCACCAGTCGTCGACGCCGCACGTGGTCGTCGGCGTTCCGCGTTCCGTTCGGCCCGCGTCGGATGCACGCTGATTCGAGAACCGGCGAAACTCCGAGAGCTGCGCCGCCGAAGCCTCGCGTCGAAGCGCCGGTCGTCGAAGCCTCACGTGGGGGTGAGCTGTCCGAGACCCGTTTGTCGACGGCTTCGCAGTGACCACCTGGAAGCCCGCGGTCGCGAGACCGGCCGCCATCTTGCGGCAGATGAGAGCGTCATCGTCGACCACGAGAAGGCGCACGGCACTAGTGGGGCGTCGGATGTCCGAGCCCCGTTCGTCGACGGCCCACGTGGGGCGCTGAAGCCTCACGCGAGGGGTTTGACATCCGAGATCCCGTTGTCGAGCTCGTCCACGTCGCGAGCGCCGTCGCGACTCCGACAAAGCCTCGCTACGCGGCGTCGACAGTCCGAGAACCGTTGGTGAGTTCGAACGTGCGCTGGCGCTCGTCGCATCCGCGCAGCACACGTGTGCATCGTGGAAACACGAAGCTGCACGATCGGCCGCTGGCTCACTCGCTGCAATGTTTGACGACCGTGAGCACCGCTGTCTTCCCCGCCGCCTCGACCGCCCAGATCAAGCCGACGATGTTGGAGGGTCTGAAGATCCTGTTCGTCGATGACGATGCGGATGTCTTGCTGCTCGTAAAGACCTTGCTCACGAACGCCCGCGCTCAAGTTGTGACCGCGATCTCGGGCGAGCAGGCTCTTTCGATGGTCGGCTCCGAGATGCCGGACGTGATCGTCAGCGACATCTCGATGCCTAGCTTCGATGGCTATCAGTTCATCGCCGCGCTTCGCAGGCAGGAGATCGATGGCCGCCGGATGACTCCCGCGATCGCGTTGACCGCGCAGAGCCGGCCAAAGGATCAGCTCAAGGCGCTCGAGTCCGGTTTCAACGGTCATCTCGCAAAGCCGATGCGCGCGCTCAACTTGATCGCCGCGATCAGCGACGTGGTCGAGCGCTTCGGTCGCGTCGCGAAAGCCTAGCGGCACCAGGCGAGACTGATCGTTCGTTACCTGGAGCGAGCCGCGAGCGCGCGGAGCGGGTCACCGGTCAGCCGCTGCACGGTCCACTCGGTCATCGGTGCCGCACCGAGCGAACGATAAAACGTCAGGGCAGGCTCGTTCCAATCGAGCACCGACCACTCGAACCGACCGTAGTCGCGCTCGACCGCGAGCTTCGCGAGTGCGGCCATCAGCGCGGCGCCGATGCCGCGGCTTCGCTTGCCCGGATCGACGAACAAGTCTTCGAGATAGAGTCCCGGTTTGCCGAGAAACGTCGAGTAGCTCGTGAAGAACAGCGCGAAGCCGACGGGCATGCCGGCCTCTTCCGCGAGCAGTACTTCCGCTGCAGGTCGTTCCCCGAACAGCGTCTTCGCGAGCTGCGCTTCGTCGGCGAAGACCTCGTGGCTGAGTTTCTCGTACGCGGCGAGCCCGCGGATGAAGCCGAGGATCGTCGCGACATCCCCGGCGTGTGCGATCCGGATGACCAAGCTCATGACGGTAACTGTAGACGATCGAGCATCGCCGTGAAGTCGGGTGGCAGCGGAGATGACAGCTCGACACGTGCACCGGTGATCGGATGCTCGAAGCCGAGGGTCGCGGCGTGGAGCAACATGCGCGGCGAGTTGATCACCGGGCCGTTGTAGTTGCGGATGTAGACCTCTTCACCGACGAGAGGATGGCCCGATTCCGAGAAGTGGATCCGGATCTGATGCGTGCGCCCGGTCTCGAGCTGGACCCGACAGAAAGAAGCACCGCGCAGGGCACGCTCGAGGGTCACGTGGGTCACGGCGCGCTTGCCCTTGCCGGGCATCGTCGTCGAGCCGCGTAACCCATCGCCGCGATCTTGCACGAGCTGCGATTCGATCCGGCCCGGTTCGACCCGGCCGTGGGCGACACATCGATATTGGCGCGCCATCGAGTGCGAGCGGAGCTGCGCCGCGAGGCCGAGTTCGGCCTTCTTCGACTTCGCGAACATCAAGAGGCCACTCGTCGCGCGATCGATGCGATGGACGATGTGGAGCGCGACTTGCGACGACTGCCTGTCGGTGCGTCGCCACGTGCCGCGAACGAGGTCCATCGCGGTCCCGGTCTCGCGGTCTTCGTACGGGACGCTGTTCACGCCCGCCGGCTTATCGATCACCACGACGTGGGCGTCGTCGTAGACCAGCACGCCTTCGCGTTCCGGATCGTGCGGCTTCGGTGCGCGCATCCGAACCTCGACGTGCTGCCCCGCGTTCAAGCGGTGATCGACTTCGATCACGCACGCACCGTCGACGAACACCTTGCCCGTCGTGACGAGTCGTTTCGCCACGGACCACGCGACGTTGGAGCTCTCTTTGACGCACGCCGCTACGGTGATGCCTGCTGTCTCGACGGTCCAAGCCACGGGTACTCCCAACATACCTCGGCGTTCAGATCCGCGCGACCTCGGGTGCGTGGTCGCGGACATCATGCGGCACTAGTGGTATCCAAAAGGACATGGATCGCACGCTGTTTTCCGAGGAGCACGAAGCCTTTCGCAAGGCGTTCCGCCAGTTCGCAGAGCGCGAGATCGTGCCGCACCAGGCACGCTGGCGCGACCAGGGACAGGTCGACCGCGAGGTCTGGACCAAGGCCGGCAAGGCGGGCTTTCTGTGCCCATGGGTCGAGGAGAAGTACGGCGGCGCGGGCTCCGACTTTCTTGCTTCGACCGTGATCCTCGAGGAGCTGTCGCGGATCTACGAGAGCGGCTTTGCGATGGGACTTCACTCCGATGTCGTCGTGCCGTACATCGAGGCATTCGGTAATGAAGAGCAGAAGCAGCGCTGGTTGCCTGGCTGCTGCGACGGCAGCTTGGTTACCGCGATCGGCATGACCGAGCCGGGCGCCGGTTCGGATCTCGCCGCCATCCAGACCACGGCCGTCAAGGATGGTGACGACTACATCATCAATGGCAGCAAGACGTTCATCACGAACGGCCAGCTGTGCGACCTCGTGGTCCTCGCGACGAAGACCGACACGGATCCGAAGAACGCACATCGCGGGATCTCGTTGTTCGTCGTCGAGGCGACGCGCGTCGGCTTCAAGAAGGGCAAGCGCCTCCACAAGATGGGCATGGCCTCGCAGGATACGAGCGAGCTGTTCTTCGAGGACTGCCGCGTGCCGGCCGCGAACATGCTTGGCCAGGTCGGCACGGGCTTCATGATGATGATGCAGAAGCTCCAGCAGGAGCGGCTGACCGTCGCAATCGCGGCCGTCGCCGGAGCGGAGCAGGTCGTGAAGGACACGATCGAGTACGTCAAGGAGCGCACCGCGTTCGGTAAGCCGATCTCGAAGTTCCAGAACACCCAGTTCAAGATCGTCGAGGCGCTCGCGAAGGTTCAGGTCGGCCGGGCGTACATCGATCAGGTCCTCGTCGGCCACGTCGCGGGCAAGGAGCTCGTGACCGAGTGCTCGATCGCGAAGTTCTGGACCACCGACATGGCGCAGGAGGTGATCGACGAATGCCTCCAGCTGTTCGGCGGCTATGGCTACATGACCGAATACTCGGTGGCGCGCGCATTCGTGGATGCGCGCGTCCAGCGGATCTATGCCGGGACGAACGAGATCATGAAGGTGATCGTCGCGAAACGGCTCGGCCTATGAACACCGCCGTTATCGACATCGGCACCAACACGTTGCTGTTGCTGATCGTCGACGAAAAGTTCCAGCGCGTCGTCGACCTGTGCCGGTTCGGTCGGCTCGGTAAGGGTCTCGACGCGAGCGGCAACCTCGCGACCGACGCCATCGCGAAGAGCCTGGACATCTGCCGCGAGTACCGCAGCGTGATGGACGAGCACGGCGTCGAGGTTCCCAACGTGATCGCGACCCAAGCGATGCGCGAAGCCAAGAACGCGGCCGAGTTCGTGGCACCGGCGCAAGAGATCCTCGGTGGCACGATCGAGATCATCGCGGGCGCGCGCGAAGCCGAGCTTGCCTACAAGTCGGTCGCACGTGCATTCCCGGATCTCGCAGGCCCGTATGTCGTCGTCGATGTCGGCGGTGGTTCGACCGAGCTGATCGTGACCGATGGCAGCAAGGTGGTGTCCGCGGTCAGCGTGCCGATCGGTTCGGTACGGTTGACCGAGCGCCACTTGAAGAGTGACCCGCCGGCGCATCACGAGATCCTCGAGCTCGAGGCCGATATCGACCGTCATCTCGCGCCGCTGTCTCTGCCGATCGGCGTTCCGCTGATCGGCACGGCTGGTACGGCGACCACGATGGCGGCGGTCGCACTCGCACTCACGAGCTACGATCCGGATCGGGTGACCGGATTGCGCCTCGACCCCGAGCGGGTCGCCACGCTACGCGACACCATGCTCGCGGCAACGACGGCGGAGCGGCGGGCAACACCGGGAGTCGAACCCCAGCGAGCCGATGTGATCGCTGCGGGCATCGCGATCTACGCGCGTGTGATCGCGCGACTCCACGCGCCGGTGATGATCACGTGCGACCGGGGGATTCGCTGGGGTCTTGCGGCGGAACGTTTCCGCTGACCCACCTATCCGTCCCTGGATAATCGGGATGTTCGGCCGATCACTAAGCAGCTCGAACAGATCATCTCAGGGCTGCACGCCGCGGATTCGATCGTGCGTTCGCTCGCGATCGTTTTAGGTGCGCGCGACCGCGCTGCAGCGCGGATCTGGCGAGCCAGGACGCCGCCGAATGCCTCGCCGAGATCCACCAGGCGTCGGGCGACGATCCTCGTCGATCGCGCCGGTGGTAGGCCCCGCGTCAACGGCGAGCTCGAAATCGGCTCGTCGCTCGTGATCTGGCTACCGCTACGCGTCGTGAAGGGCGGGGCCGAGCTGGTAGAGCATCAAGTACACGAGCACGCCGGTTACCGACACGTAGACCCAGATCGGCCACGTGAAAGCGACGAGCTTCTTGTGACCGACGAGATCGCCGCGGAACGCACGGCGCAGCGCACCGATGACGAGCGGTACGAGCACGACCGCGAGCACCATGTGCGAGAACAGCATCACGAAGTAAAACGTTCGATCCCACCCATGGCCGGGATACTTGTGTGCGCCGGTCGTTGCGAACCGGATCAGGTACGAGACCAGAAACACCGACGACGTCCCGAACGCGATCAGCATGCGCTTCTTGTGGAGCGCCCGATCGCCACGCGCGATCGCAGTGCGGCCGAGAACGAGGAAGATGAAGCACGTCAGGTTGAGCGCGGCGTTGATTGCGGGATGCAGCTGCGCGAGCGAGAAACTCACGCGCGCCCCGAGACGACCATCATCGCGAACAGCACCGGCATGTAGATGATCGAGGTCAAAAACACGCGGCGGGCCCACTTCGGCGTGCCGTCGCCGCGCAGGCCTTGCACGAGCACCATCGCGCCGAGCGCGACCGCGGTGATCAAGTAGAGCGGACCGGCAACACCGAGCAGCGCCGGCATCATGCTGATCATGACCTGGACGAACAGGTACGCGATGATCGTCTTACTCGCGACCACCGCACCGTGCGTACCTGGCAGGGTCTTGAGGCCCGCAGCCTCGTACTCGCGCTGGCGGTAGATGCCGATCGCGTGAGTGTGCGGGATTTGCCAGAAGAACAGCACACCGAACACGGCGAGGCCGGCGGTATCGATGCGACCGGTTGCAGCGGTCCAGCCCATGAGCGCGGGCATCGCGCCCGGGATCGAGCCGACCCACGTCGAGAGATGCGAGCGCTGCTTCATCGGCGTGTAGACGCCGACGTAGAGGAGGAGGGCAACGAGGCCAAGCGCGGCGGGCACGACACCGGCGAGGAGCAACGTGGGAAGGGCGAGGGCGCCGAGCACGCCACCGAACACGAGCGCGGTGGTCGGCTGGAGGCGCTGCATCGGCAGCGGCCGGTTCTTCGTGCGCGCCATCAAGCAATCGCTATCGCGCTCGAGCCACATATTGAGCGTGTTCGCCGAGCCCACGATCAGGGCGGTCCCGGCGATCAGCGCGAGCGCGATCGGTAGCGAGACCGTGCCGGGTGCGAGCGACATCGCGCCGGCAGCCGTCAGCAGCGACATGATCATGATGTTCGGCTTGACCAGCGCGACGAGATCGATGGCTTTGGCGCGAAGGACCTGGGCGGTCACGACGTCACCGCCAAGAGCTCGCCGCTGTCACGGATCGCGACGTCCTTCTGGCGACGAGCGGTGATCAACCACGCCGACATCCACAAGGCCCAGAGGCTCGCGGCACCCGCGAAGTGACCGACCGCGATGGGCACGGCGCGTAGCGACAACACGGTGACGACGCCGAGCATGACCTGCAGTGCGACGAGGATCGGTGCGATCACCATCAGGCGGCGCAGGCTGGTCCAGGTGCGTGCGGCGCGGAAGACCTGGATGGCGGCGATCGTCGTCGTGATCGCGACGACACAACCGAACGCACGATGGACCATGTGCACGGTCTGCTGTACTCCTTCGGGGACGAACGTGCCGGTCGCGGTACAGGCCGGCATGCCGATGCACGCGAGCGTCGCGCCGAAGTGGCGGACCAGAGCGCCGAGCAGCAACTGCACGAACACCGCGCAGCACGCGATCGCGATCCAGGTCCGCGTGGCGCCGAGCTGGGCGCGCAGCTTTTCATGGCGATCGAGCTCCATCGCCGACGGTGACGGCCGGAGCTTGAACACCGTGTAGACGAGCATCGCGAAGTAGCTCATGCCGAGCAGCAGGTGGCCGGTCGAGACGAACCACACCAGCTTGTAGTGAACGGTGATCGCGCCGAACGAGGCTTGCGCGAGCACCATCGCGCCGAGTAGCCAGCCGAGCCAGCGCAGCTCCGGGCGCCTGCGGTGGATGAGCAGCGTCAAGAGGATCTGGACGAGTCCGACCGTCATCGCGAACAGGCGATGGCCGTGCTCGTAGAGCACGCCACCGGTCATCGGGGGCAGGAACGACTTGTGGCAGATCACCACGGCTTCGGGGCACGCGAGGCTCGAGCCGGTCGCGTTGACCATGCCGCCGATGATCAGCAACATGAACGCGGCGCAGGCAGCAACCTTCGCGACCTTGTTCTCGAGCATTCCCATAGGATGGCGCATTGGTTGGTTACCACATCTGATGCTCCTCACACGAGCATCGATAGGAGCTGCGACAACTCACCACCCGCCACCTACACCTCAGCGAAATCAGGAGGTTATCATCTGGTCCGGCGCCGCTGACATTGCCTGCGCGACCCGATCACGCGTACAGTCACCACTCGCGTGGCGGACCTCTGGGACGAAACGACCGCGATCGGCACGCTCCGGTCGGAGGACCTCCAGCGACCCGGCGTCGTCTTTCGCTACAACCACTATCTCTATCGCACGACCGGCGCGCACATCTCGAATGGCGGTATGGGCTCGGTCCACGCGCTCGAGCGCCGCGACGATGATTCAGGCGCGGTCGAACAGATCGTCGGCAAGGTCTTTCACGCGAGCTACCTGCATCAGCTACGCACCGATGATGTGACGCGCCGCGATCATCACAACAACCTGGCAGCGATGGCGCGGATCGCGGCGCTCGAACATCCGAACATCCTGCCGACGTATGTCTCGGCCCCGATCGCCGACAACTATCTGTTCGTCACGCCGCGCATGGGCATGACGCTGCTCGAGGCGATCACCCAGCACAACCTCACGCCACGCGCGCGCACGAAGCTGCTCGTGCAGGCGCTCGAGGGACTGTCCACGCTGCACGCGGCGCGGTTGATCCATCGCGACTTCACGCTGCGCAACATCCTCGTCGACGCGGGCGCGAACGTCGCCTACCTGTTCGATTTCGATCTCGCGATGTCGCTCGATGACGTCACGAATCAGACCTATCGAACGTACTACAAGGGCCGGATCTTCGGCTCGCCCGGCTGGTCGGTCGCGCCCGAAACGATCGATCAGGCGTTGATGGATACCGGCATCAACACCTCGCTCGATATCTACGCGATCGGCGGCGCGCTCCACGGCTTGTTCACCGAGCAGCTGCTGTACGGCGAGGCCGGCGATATGTGGGCGCTGCTGATCCGGATCGCCGAGGGCGTCGTCGTCGGTGGTCGGAGCAAGGTGTTCTATCCAGAAACCGTCCCGACCTCGCTGCGCGCGATCATCGAGGGCTGTCTTGAACGCGATCCGGGGCAGCGGTTTCCGTCGGTCGGTGCGGTCGTCCAGGAGTTGCGCGGCATGTTGCGCGAGCTTCCCGACGAGACCAAGCGCGAGACCAAGGCGCGCCGCGCGCAGACCTCGGCCGACGACGATAAAGCCAAGGCCGTGCAGGTCGTCGCGGCCTCGACCACGGATCCGAGCATCACCGAGGACATCGTTCGCAGTGCGGAAGGTGCGGTGTGGGAGTGGGGCTACACCGTCGAGCGCGCGCTCGGCCGCGTGAAGATGCACCCGATCTTCCTCGCCACCCCGCGCGCGGACCTCGTGCAATCGGGTGGCTTCCCCGATGCGAACATCTTCCCGAAGCTAGTCACGGTGATCGATCTGACCCAGATCACCGATCCGCGCACGTTCGTCGAGAGCTGGCAGCGCTACTTCTGGCCGATCCTCAAGCGCGTCCGCCAGGGCCTGCTCACGTCGCTGCACAAGGTAATCTACGACGCCGCGACGAGCACGCTGCTGCTGTTCAGCGAGTACGTAGATGATCCGCGGTTCGGCAACAAGATCGACGATGTCGATATGTTGATCGATGGTGGGCTCGCGCTCGGCTTCGTCGTGATTCGCCAGGTCGCCGCGCTTCACGAGCACGGCATGGCGCACAACAACATCTCGCCGGGCGCGCTCCTGTTCAAGGGACTCGAGGAGACCCGCGGCGTGGTGCCGGCGATGATCGGGCTCGTCGAGCCCGCGATGGGAGCGGAGGCGATGTCGGGCGATTGCCGCGCGCTGTCGAGCATGATCCTCACTTGGCTCAAGCCGAACCGGATCGCACTACTCCACAATAACATCAAGCCGATGTTCGAGGCGCTGTGCGCGCGGCTCACGTCGTGGGCGTTCGACAACGCCGCGCAGAGCCCTGCGATCGATCAGCTCGTCGCGCTCGTGAGTGATGCGCTCGCGCTCGTCGATTTCAACTTCTCGGTGCTGCGCGATGCGGGCGGCGATCTACAGGAGTTCGCACTGCTCCTCCTCAGCGTGCGGCTCTACCACCATCTGTGGCCGAACTCGGCGCCGCGCGACGTGCGACCTTCGCAGCCGCAGGTCAAACGCGCGTAGATGATCAGGATCGCGAAGCTCGTCGTCGCGGTCATCCTGGTCGCGCTCGTCGCTGCGGGCTTCGCGGTCACGTTTCGCGGCTCACTCGCCCTGATCGTGGCCACGCTCGGCGGCAGCGATATCGTCACGATGATCGGCAACCTACCCGGGTGGGCGCGGATCGTGTTGCCCGCCGCAGGTGGACTCGGCGCCGGCCTGATCGGCCTCGCGATCGCGAAGCAGCGCGGCGAGAGCGGCGTGGGCTACGTGATGCAGGCGATCGTCCTGGGTCGCGATCGCATTCCACTGGTCCGCAGCGCGCTCCAGGCGATGGCGTCCTGGCTCGCGATCGCGACCGGCAACTCGCTCGGTCGCGAGGGTCCGTTGATCCAGTTCGGCGCGGCCTCCGGCGAAGGTGCGCGCCGCTGGCTGCGGCTCGACGATGCACACGCTCGCCTCGTGCTCGCGGCGGGTGTCGCGGCCGGGTTTGCCGCCGCCTACAATTCGCCGATCGCCGCGACGCTGTTCGTGCTCGAGCTCGTTACCGGTGTGGTCGTGCTCGAGGCGGCGATCCCGGTGATCCTCGCCTCGGTGATCGCGACGGTGGTCACCCATCTCGCGGTCGGCGGCGCGCCGCTCTACACGACGCGCTCGTTTCACATCGTCGACCCGGTCGAGCTGTTCGCGTACGCCGGGCTCGGCTTGATCTGTGCGCCGATCGGCGTCGCGTTCTTGCGCCTGCTCTCGCTGACCGAGCGCTGGTGGCGGCAGCTGCCGATGCCGGCGCGACCCGCGATCGGTGGCGCGGTGTGCGGCGTGTTCCTGTGCTTCTTTCCGCAAGTCGCGGGCAACGGGTTCGAGGAGGTGACCGCGATCCTCGACGGCAAGATCGCGATCGCCGGGGTCGCGCTGCTGTTGCTCGCCAAGCCGCTCGCCACCGCCGCGTCGGTCGGTTCCGGGAATCCCGGTGGTGTGTTCACGCCGACGCTGTTGATCGGCGCGTGCACGGGCCTGCTGTACGCGCTCGGCTTGCACGCCCTGTTCGGCGATGCGATCGCACCTCCCGGCGGATACGCCTTGGTGGGGCTCGCAGCGACGCTCGCCGCGACGACGCACGCGCCGCTGATGTCGGCGATCCTGGCCTGCGAGCTCTCCGGTGACTACGCGCTCGTGCTGCCGCTGCTCGTCGGGTGCGCGCTCGCAGCAGGCATCGCGCGCCGGCTGTACGTCGACTCGGTCTACACTGCCGAGCTCACCCGACGCGGGGTGCGCTGGAGACTTACCCTCGACGGTAGGCGCGTGATCGAGACCAAGCCCGAACCAGTGATCCTGCCCACGTGCGATTTGTGAAACCACCGAGGTCGATCGTGCGTCTGGCGCTCGAGTGCGACGACTGACCACTACTCTTTGATGAGCTGCGTCGGATCTTCGGGCCACTGGTGACGCGGATAGCGCCGCATCAGTTGATTGCGCAGCGCCGGGTAGTGCTTGATCCAGAAGCCAGGCAAGTCGGTCGTGACCTGGACCGGCCGTTGATTCGGAGCGAGCAGGTGCAGCACCAGTGGCACGCGGCCCTCGCCGATCGTCGGCGCGCGTGCCAGCCCGAAGAAGTCCTGCATGCGCGCGCCGACCCACGGTGGCTTGTCGAGCTCGTAGTGGATCTGGACGCGGCCGCGCCGCGGCAAGTTGAGGTGACTCGGGGCGAACCGTGCGACGAGCGATCGCTTGTCGCCGAGCTGGGCATCGAGCAGCTCGAGGAGGTTGGCCTTCTGGAGCTCCGCGAACGAGATGCAGCCCTCCGCGGCATTCGCGATCACGCCGGCGAGCGCATCGTCGGTCGGCGCGGTGATGCCGGTCTCGGGTGCGGCCTTCGCGACGAACATGATCCGCGCGCGCCACTCGGCGAGCGCGTCCTTGTCGATGAAGCGCTCGATGCCTGCAGCGAGTGCCTGCTTCGCGAGCAGCTCGGCCGCCGCGTGACCCGCGCGACGCGCACCCTCGACATCGCGCTGCTCGTCGAACGCGAGCCCGTCGTAGGTCATCTGCATGATCCGCTCGACGCGCTGGCGCTCGTTGTTCCATACCAGCTCGTCGCGCTCCTCGATCCGATCGAGGTAGAGATCCAGCAGCCAGCTCGGATCGATGCCACTCGCGCGCCGGATCTGGACGCGCGAGGCGGGACCGCGCTGGGCCTGGCCGCGCGCCCCTGTCTCGGCGACATCGACCGCGACGACGAGCTCGGGCTCGAGTACGGCCGAGCTCGCGGCGAGTGTGCCGCTCCCGCCGCCGGCGAAGATGATCTCGTTCGAGCGAGGTGCGCGGCGCTTACCGACGCGATCGGGATACGCGCTCAGGATCGCGATCTGCAACGCGCGATCGAGGTCGTCGTCGTTGGCTGGAGGACGCGTGCGCGTATCGACGAGCCGCTCGAGCTGCTTCGCGGCGCGATCGACGCCGAACGCCGTCGAGATATCGAGGTTGTCGCGACGCAGGCGATCAGGTCGCAAGCCCCCGGCGCGCGCGTCAAGGAACGCGTCGAGGTCGTCGATCAGATCCGATGGCGACGAAAGATGTGCGGTCTGGTTCGGGCCGCGCCGGGTCAACCGCAATTCGCGCACGCCGAGCAGGCCCGCGATCACGCAGCCCTCGCGCGCGACCCCGCGCACCTCGCACTCGCACAACAACCGGCCGACGCGCGGATGGACCGGGAACCGCAAGATCCGCCTGCCGAGCTCGGTGATCGCGCCGCTGGCGACGGCGCCGAGCCGCTCGAGTAGTTCCTCCGCCGCCCGTGCCGACGCCGCCGGTGGCGGTTCGAACCAGCGCAGTGCGGCGAGCCCCGCGAGCCCAGCGCCGTAGAGCTCGAGCGCCGCAGCCGCGAGATCCGCGCGCTCGACCTCGGGCGCCTCGAACGCGCGGCGCATGTCGTGATCGTGCTTCGTGTATAGCCGCACCACGCGGCCGGGTCGCGTGCGGCCAGCGCGGCCCGCGCGCTGCGTGCAGCTCGCGCGACTCACCGCTTCGATCTCGAGCGACGGGATGCCCGACCACGGCGAGAACCTCGCGATGCGCGCGAGCCCGCTATCGATCACCGCGGTCACGCCATCGATCGTCACCGAGGTCTCGGCCACGTTCGTCGCGAGGATCACCTTCCTGCGCGATGCGGGCCGCACTGCGGCATCTTGCTCGTCGGCCGTGAGGTCGCCGTGCAGCGGCATCACCGCGAGATCGAACGTGCGCGCCGCATCCTCGAGATCCTCGGCGCAGCGCCGGATCTCGCCGGTCCCGGGCAGGAACACGAGGACGTCGCCATCGAGGCCCTCTTGCGCGACCTTGCGCACCGCCGCCGAGACTTGCTTGCCGAGGTGCCGATCGTCGGGCTGCGGGAGGTACTCGATGGTGAGCGGAAATGTCCGCCCTTCACTGCGCACGATCGGCGCATCGCCGAGAAATGCCGCGACCGGCTCGGCATCGAGCGTCGCCGACATCACGAGCAGGGCGAGGTCCGGGCGCTGCTCGCGCAACCGCGCGACCAGCGCGAGCGCGAGGTCACCGTCGAGGTGGCGCTCGTGAAACTCGTCGATGATGATGCAACCGACACCCTTCAAGTCCGGATCGCTCAGCAAGCGGCGGGTAAGCACGCCCTCGGTCACGAGCTCGATCCGCGTCGCCGCCGAGATCTTGCGATCGAAGCGAACTTGATAGCCGACCTCACCGCCGAGCTCGACCCCACGCTCGCTCGCGATCCGCGCCGCCGCCATGCGCGCCGCGATCCGCCGCGGCTGCAACACGACGATCGAGCCTGCAATAAAGCCTGCATCGAGCAGCGCACTCGGCACGCGGGTGGTCTTGCCCGCGCCCGGTGGCGCTACCAGCACACAGACCCGACGCTCCTTCACCGCTGCCACCAGCTGCGGCAAGACGTCGTCGATCGGGAGCCGGATCATCCGGGCGAACCATACATGGCCTATGCTCGATCGCGATGTTCCCCGCGCCCGCGATGCCGGAGCTCCCTCCCGGCCAGTCCACGGTGACGACCACCGTCGTTCGCTACGAAGACCTCAGCCAAGAAGGTCGGTACTTGCCGATCGCGTTGCCCTCGATCCAATCGGGCTTGTGGCGCGACGTCTTGACCACGCACGCGGGCGCACGCAACTCGCTCAAGTCGGGCATCGTCCCCGTGCTCACCCGCATGGTGATGACGTCGCTGCCGCAGCCGATCCACGTCAATCGACCGATCGAGACCAACGCCGGGTTCGAGCTCGCGCACGGCGTCGATCACACCGGTGCGGTCGACAAGCTATTCATGCTCGTATGGTCCGAGGTTCGTGGCGCTGCCGGCCGCGTCTCGCCGCACTCGCAACCCGGTCCGCTCGCGCTCGCGGGCCGGCTGTTCGCCGAGCAAACCTTCACGCGCCTGATGGCGCCGCCGGACAAGCGGAAGGTCACGCGGCTCGATGTCGAGGGTTATCCACCCGTGCCCGAGAGGCTCTATCGCCAGCCTCCGCCGGCGAGCGCCCAAGAAGCGCCCGAAGGTGCGACGTGGCTCGACGAGCTCGCGCCGGATACTGCCGACTACGCCTTCTCGCTCGATCAGACCGATGCGAACCAGCACGTCAATTCGCTCGTCTACATCCGGCTGTTTCTCGAGGCTGCGAATCGCCGGTTCGCCGATCGCGGCAAGAGCGGCCCGGGCGGAAAACTGTGCACGCGCGAGGTCGATATCGCCTATCGCAAGCCGAGCTTCGCGGGCGAACGGGTGCGCGCGCAGCTGCGGATGTTCGAGCACGCCAACGGGCTCGGGGTCGCCGGCTTCATTGCGGGCACCGATGGCAAGCCGCGTGTCTACGTGCGCGCCGACGTCGGTTGAGACAACAAGTCGAGGGCCTCGCGGACGAGCGCGAGATCGCGGTGTACTCGCGGCGTCGACGGTAGCGTGGCGAGGCGCGCCTGCTGGAGTGCGAGATGCGCGCGCAGCTGCGAGTCTCGGCGCGCGAGCAGCCGCGGACCGAAGCGAAACGCGAGGTGCGCCGGTACGGCCGCGTAGCTCGGATCCTCGCCGGTGAAGCGCACCAGCGTGACCACCTCGTAATGCCCGATCATCTGCTCGTTTGCGACGTGAAACGAACCGACCGCCCAGCGCCGGATCTTCTCGGCGCCGTCGTTCGGCTGCACGACGAGCCGCGGCGGGATCCGCTGAGGATGGCGCGTGAGGATCGCGGTAATTAGCTTCGCGCCCATGCCGGCGATCGAGACGCTATCGATCGTCGCGGCGAGCGCGTCGTCGATCGACTCGAAGCCATCGCCGAGCCGCACGTCCGCCGGCAAGCCCGCCAGCGTGTGGCACGACAGCTCGTAGGGAGGTCGCGTCTTCTCCACGACGATCGCGTGCTCGATCCGCCCGCTCTCGAGCAGGTAGCGCGGCAGGTAGCCGTGATCGGATCCGATATCGAGGTGGCGATGACCTCGCACCTCGTTGGCGACCGCACGCAACCGAGCATCCACAGGGCGTCACCAGGCAGCGGTCATCGCGTCGAAGAAGCTCTGCGCGGTGACCTCGAGATCCGGCCGCGCGCACGCCTTTTCGGTCTCCGCGAGCGTGGGCTTCGCGTCGTCCTTGTATTCCGCGATCACGCGGATCTGGTTCTGCCCGTCGTTGAAGTACAGCGTGTAGGCGCACGTGTAGGCGACATACGCCGCACCCTTCTGCGGACCCTTGTCGGCGACGCCGCTGATCTGGCCGAGCTGGAACGTGTAGATGAGGTCGGTCTCGTGGAACTTCATAGTGCCGAGCTCGAACTTCGTATCCTTCGCTGCGTGGATCTTCTCGGGGACGAGCTTCTCGAGCTCGGGCTGACGCTGCTTCCACGTCGCCAGACCCATCGGCGTGCACGGCCCGAGGACCGCGCTGGCTGCGCACGGCGCGATCGTGATCGTCGCCGAGATCCGGGGGTGATCCTCGGTGACGTGCTGGACCTCCATGCCCTTCGCGGCATCGACCGCGTGCGGCACGATCTGAAACCCTTTCCAGGTCTGCCGCGCGAGCACCGCGAGCACGTCTCCCGAGATCGGTCCGGTCGTCTTCATCGGCGGCTTGCCGCTTCCGTGCGGGAGCACGATATCGGGCGCGGGTGGCGGTGCACTGCTCGACGCCTTGTTCTTCGCAGGGTCGATGTTCGCCATCTCCTGCGGTGGCGGCCGATGGGTCGGCTTCTCTTTGCAACCGAGGAGGGCTAGAGCAACCAGAGCACTGCGCACGCGGTTAACCTATCACCATCTTCACCGCGAGCCCGATCAACACGAGCCCACCGACCGCGCCGAGCTTCTTGCCGAATTTGCTCGCGAGCGCACGGCCAGCGAGATGCCCCAGCATCGAGCACACCGCGGTGACCACGCCGATCAAGAGGACTGAAAGCCACGGTGGTACCGGCACGAGGGGCAGGGTGATGCCGGCAGCGGCCGCATCGATGCTCGTCGCGAGCCCGAGCCCGAGATAGACCATCGTGGTCCCTTTGACGGGCACCTCGTTGTCGTCGCTCGTCACCGCGTCGTACAGCATCTTGCCGCCCAGCAGCAGCAAGAGTCCGAACGCGACCCACTTGTCCCAGCCGACGATGTAAGGCCCGATCGCCGCACCCCCGAGCCAACCGAGGGCCGACATCGCGGCCTGGAACCCGCCAAACACGAAGGGCAGGATCACCACCTCGCGATGGCTCTCGGCGCCGAGCGCTCGCGCTGCCGAGACCGCCGCCGCATCCACGGCGAGGGCGAGTGCCAGCGCTAGAGCTTGCCCCACAGTAACGTCTCTACGAGGACAGGTTCTCGAACAGCCCGGCCGCGCCTTGGCCGCCACCGATGCACATCGTGACGACCGCGTAGCGACCACCGCGACGACGCAGCTCGTAGAGCGCGCTCGCCGTGAGCTTGGCACCCGTGCATCCGAGCGGGTGACCGAGCGCGATCGCGCCGCCGTTGACGTTGACGCGATTCTCGGGGATGCCGAGCTCCTTCATGCAGTACACCGACTGACTCGCGAACGCTTCGTTGAGCTCGAACAGCTCGATATCCGCGACCTTGAGGTTGTGCTTCGCGAGCAGCTTGCGGACCGCGGGAATCGGGCCGATGCCCATGATCTCCGGATCGACACCGGCGACCGCGAAGCCGCGGAACAGCGCGAGCGGCTTCACGCCGAGCTTCTCGCACATGCTGGGCCTGGTGACGATGCACGCGGCCGCGCCATCCGAGAGCGGCGACGCGTTACCCGCGGTGACCGAGCCACCTTGCGCAAATACCGCCGGCAACTTGGCGAGGCCTTCGAGCGTGGTGTCGTGACGCGGCATCTCGTCGACCAAGAAGTCGGTGTAGACGCGCTTACCGTCTTTGAACGAGATCGCGCGGACCGGCACGATCTCGTCCTTGAACACGTTCTTCTGCTGCGCGGCGGCCGCCTTCTGCTGCGATTTGAACGCGAACTCGTCCTGCATCTGACGCGTGATGCCGAACCGGTTCGCGACATTCTCCGCCGTGATGCCCATCGGCGTGTTCGCGCCCGGCAGGCGCTCCATCAAGTCCGGCGACGCCGAGAGATGGAAACCGGTCATCGGCACGTAGGTCATCGACTCGACCCCACCGGCGAGCACCACGTCGGCGGAGCCGATCGCGATCGCACCCGCGGCCGTCGCGATCGCTTGCAGGCCGCTCGAGCAGAACCGGTTGATCGTCTGGCCCGGTGTCTCGATGCCGAGGTCGGCATTGAGGGCGATCAAGCGAGCGACGTTGAGGCCCTGCTCGCCTTCAGGCATCGCGCAGCCGAGGATCACGTCGTCGATCTTGCCCTTGAATTGCGGAACGCGCTCCATCAGCCCGCGGATCACATCCGTGGCGAGCTCGTCGGGGCGCTTGGTCGCGAGCGAGCCCTTGAGGGCACGGCCCACGGCCGAACGAACAGCTTCAGCAATGACGATGTCTTCCATGGCTCAGTTCCTCAGGGGCTTGTTGTTCTGGAGCATGTACTGCATGCGCGCCTGGCTGAGCGGTTCACCGCACAGCGACAGAAACGCCTCGCGCTCGAGCTCGAGGATCTCGTCCTCGGTGACCGCGTGGGTGTGACCACTGACGCCACCGCACAGCACGTTGGCGAGCTTCATCGAGATCTTCACGTCGTGCTCGCTGGCATACTTGCCCGCGTGCAGCGTGTTGACGAGCATTTGCAAGGTCGCGATGCCGTTCTCGCCAGGCAGCTTGTACGCGCGCGGGGCCGGCGCGTGATGACCCGCAGCTGCGAGCCCGATCGCGCGTTGCTTGGCTTCCCACAGCTGGCGCGAACGATCGAACGACACGCCGTCGCTGTTGCGGAAGTAACCGAACGCCTTGGCTTCCTCCGCCGAGGTGGCGACCTTTGCGAGCGCGATGTTCTTGAACGTCTGCGTGACGAACGCGTAGGTGTCGGTGTCGGTCCCTTCCGGAATGCCTTCCATCGAGCGCCACAGCATGTTCATCGTGCCGCCACCGCCAGGAATCAGGCCGACGCCGACTTCGACGAGACCCGCGTAGGTCTCCGACGCGGCTTGCACGGCGGTCGCGCCGAAACATAGCTCGAGCCCACCGCCGAGCGTCATGTTGTACGGCGCCGCGACAACGGGCACCTTCGAGTACTTCATCCGCTGCGTCGCGTACTGGTAGTCGTGGATCATCGAGCGCAGGCCGTCCCACTGCTTCTGGCCTGCGGCGACCACGACGGCGAACAAGTTCGCGCCGACGGAGAAGAACTCCCCCTGGTTCCAGATCACCATCGAGCGGAAGTCGCGCTCGGCGCGAGCGACCGCTTCGTGGATCATCTTGATGTTGTCGGCATCGATCGAGTTCGCCTTGGTCTTGAACGTCAGGCCGAGGACGCCGTCACCGAGGTCCCACGCTTCGGCGCCGGCGTTCTTGAGGACCGGTGCGCCTGTCCGGGGCGCCGATTTGTCGCCCCTCACCAGCACGTCCCAGGTCACTTCGCGCGGGTCGGCTTCGCGAGCCGTGTAACCACCCTTGATCGGATCCCACACCTGGCCGTCTTTGTAAAAGCCGGTCACGCCCGCTGCGAGCATCTTGTCGAACCACGCGGGCAGGGGGACACCCGAGACCTTCATCTTCTCGGCGACCGCCGCAAAGCCGGCGGCATCGCCGCCGCCCAGGGCATCCCAGGTCTCGAATGGACCGAGGTCCCACGCGTAGCCCCACTTCATCGCGTTATCGATGGAGACGATCGCGTCGTGCTCGACGATCTCGGGAATCCGGCGTGCGGCGTATGCGAGCGACCGCGACAGCACCGTCCACGCGAACTCGCCGACGACGCCGGGCGCAGCCGCGAGCTTGCGCACGCGCTCTTTGATGTCCTCGATCTTGCCGATCGACTTGGTGGTCTTCTTGATCTCTTCGTTCGTGGCGTTCGGGCGGTACTCGCCGGTCTTCGGATCGAGCGTCATCAGCCCGTCCTTGCCCTTCTTGTAGAAGCCGCCCTTGGTCTTGTCGCCGAGGATGCCCTTGGTGATCATGTGGGTGAGGAAGTCCGGCGCCTTGAAGGTCGCGCGATCTTCGTCGGCCGTCAGGGTCTCGTAGCAGTTCGCCGCGACGTGACCGACCGTATCGAGACCGACGACATCCGCGGTGCGGAACGTCGCGCTCTTGGGGTGGCCCATCGGGATGCCGGTGATCGCATCGACATCTTCGGGCGACAGGCCCTTCTCGATCATCAGGTGGATCGTCGTCATCATCGAGTGCAGACCGATCCGGTTGCCGATGAAGTTCGGCGTGTCCTTGGCCCACACGATGCCCTTGCCGAGATCCTTCGCGAAGGTCTCCGCGGCCTGCTTGGCCTCGGGCTTGGTTTCGGGACCCGCGACGAGCTCGAGCAGCTTCATGTAGCGCGGCGGATTGAAGAAGTGCGTCACCATGAAGTGTTGCTTGAACGCTTCGGTACGACCGACGAGGAGGTCCGCGATCCGCAGACCCGAGGTGTTCGACGCGATGATGGTCTCGGGCGTGACGAGCTTCTCGAGCTTCTCGAACAGCGCGCGCTTGATATCGAGCCGCTCGACGACTGCCTCGATGATGAGGTCGCAGTCGGCGACCTTGCCCAGATCGTCGTCAAAGTTGCCGATCGTGATCAGCTGCTCGTTGCGGACGTGCATGAACGCGGCGGGCTTGTTCTTCTTGAGCTTCGCGAGCGCACCGCTGGCAAATGCGTTCTTGCCGCCTTTGCCATCTGGCGGAACGATGTCGAGCAGGACGACGGGGATGCCGGCGTTGGCACAGTGAGCGGCAATGCCGCTGCCCATGACGCCCGCTCCAAGCACGGCGACACGGCGAATGGGTCGAGTCATGGTGCGGACCATAGCGCGCGGCTTGGGATATGGTCCCGACGTGCCGCCGAAAAACCTGCTCAAGATCTACGGACTGATGTTCGTGATCGCCGTGATCGCGGTGGTCATCGTGACCATCGTGGTGATGGCCACGGGCGCGAGTGGTGACACGACCGATACGACGCATGCGGCGGTCGATCGGTCCTCGTTGGTTCGAATTCAGGTCCGAGCACCGAAGCGGGCGACCGTGGTGATGAACAATCGTCCCAAGGGACAGACCCCGATCATGTTGCTCGTGCCGCGGAGCGACACCCCGATCGACATCTCGGTCACGGTCGACGGGCACGTCCTGACCAAGCAGGTCACGCCGCACGAGGACTCCGTCCTCGATTTCCCTTGAGCACTCCGGGTCGCGAGCCGGAGCCGCGGTGAATCACTCGAGGATCGGGGCGTCGGTCGAAACGCCAGCGCCGTACCAGCGCTCGGCACCCGACTTCAACATCGTGGCGATGCCGGTGTTCTGATCGATCTGGATCACCTTGCCCGCGGCGGTGCCGCCATCGACGAAGCCGTAGATCTTACCTGCCCAGTAGCCGAGGCCGAAGATGTTGTTAAAGCCCGTGCTCGAGCCGAGGATCGTGGCCTTCCACGTCGCCGGATCGATCTTCGCGAGGTAGTCGTTGGCCTCGGTCCCGACGTTGACGGTCGCGTAGATGCCGAGGCCGCGCACGCCGATGATGTCGCCCGACGAGCTGACCTTGCCGCGCGGGCTGGTGCCGTAGCTGCCGAGCTGGGTCGCGGCGCCCGTCGTGGGATCGATCTTGAAAACCGTACCCTGATCGTTCGCGGTCACGAGGATGTCGTCGCTGTTCGGATCGTTGAGGTCCATCGGGACGTACGACAGGCTGGTCAAGCCGGTCACGTTGCTCGCGAGCGCCTTGATCAGCGTGACGGTGCCGTTGGTCTGATCGATCGAGTAGAGCTTGGTCTGCGTGACGCCGACCATGTGGTCGTTCTTGTCGATCGCGATGTCGGTCAGGCTGTCGCTGCCGAGGCCCGTCATCGCGCCGACCATCTCGGCCTGGTAGGTCGCCGTGTCGACGCGATAGAGCGTCGTGCTCGTGTGCGCGTAGACCCGCGAGGTATCGGTATTGCTACCGCTACCGCTGCCGTTGCCGTCGTGGGGCTGGTTGGACGCATCGACGTTGATGCCATCTCGGTTGGGCGGTCCGCAGGCAATCAATCCGGCGGCTAACAACGACCAGGATAGAATTCGCACGGCGCGGAACGTACAGTGTCCACCGAGCGCTTTGCACGGGAATCTGAGGTCGCCGGCTCGGGTTTTGGGTCGGCACTCCCATTATGTCCGCTGACCCGAACGATCGCACCGCGACCCTCCCTCCGCGGGTCTCGCGGGTCTCGCGGGTCTCGCGGGTCTCGCAGGTCTCGCGCGTCTCGCGTCCAGACGATGCCCAAGCCCTCTTACCGGTTGATGATCCTGACCGCTACGAGCAGATCGGCGAGCACGCACGTGGGGGGCTCGGCCGGATCGTCCGAGCGATCGATCGCCGGCTTGGTCGGACCGTCGCGGTGAAGGAATTGCTTCGCCGCGATGACTGGCACGAAGCGAGGTTCGTTCGCGAGGCCTTGATCACGGCCCGCCTCGAGCACCCCGGGATCGTGCCGGTCCACGAGGCCGGACGGTGGCCGAACGGCGATCCGTACTACGTGATGAAGCTGGTCGAGGGTTGCACGCTCAAGGAGCTGATGTGCACGCATCAGAGTCCGCGCGAGAGGCTCGCGCTCCTGCAACACGTGATCGCGGTCGCTGATGCCGTCGGCTACGCGCACTCTCAGGGGGTGGTCCATCGCGACGTCAAGCCCTCGAATGTGATCGTCGGGTCGTTCGGCGAGACGATCGTCGTTGACTGGGGCCTCGCGCGCGATATCCGCGACACGGTTCCGGAGCCCGCGCCCGACGTGCTCGCCGAAGCCTCCGGCGTCGCCACGATCAGTGGCAAGGTCGTCGGCACGCCGGCGTACATGGCGCCCGAACAAGCGCGCGGCGAGCTCGTCGACGCGCGCGCGGATGTCTACGCGATCGGCGCGGTGATGTACGAGCTACTCGCCGGTAAGTCGCCGCATCACGACGAGACGCCGCGCGCGATGCTCGATCGCGTGATCGCGGGGCCGCCGGTCGCGATCTCCTCGATCATGCCCACGGTGCCGCCCGACCTCGCCGACATCATCGGCAAGGCCATGGCGCGGTTGCCCCAGGAGCGCTATGCGAACGCGACGCTGCTCGCCGAGGATCTCCGCGCGTTCCAGACTGGCAAGCTGGTCAGCGCGCACGCGTACACGCCGTGGCAACTCGTGCGCAAGAAGCTCGCGCAGCATCGCGGTGTCGTCGTGATCGCCCTCGCGAGTGCGGTCGCGCTCGGTGCGGTCGGTGTCGAATCGGTGCGCAAGGTCGTCGCCGAACGCGATATCGCGCAGAGCGAGCGCGGTCGCGCGGACTCCGCGCGCGTGCTCGCCGAGGTCAAGCAGCGCGAGCTCGTGTTGCTGCAGGCCGAGACCTCGCTGCGCAAGGATCCGACCGCCGCGCTCGCGTGGTTGAAGACGTACCCGCTGAGCGCCAGTGATCGCGAGCACGTGATCGACGTGATCGATGAAGCGACCGCCGCCGGTTCGGCACGCCACGTGTTCCGACCGGGCGCCTGGGTGTTCGATGCGGCGTTCACACCGGATGGCCAGGCGGTCGTCCTCGTCGCGCGCGATGGCCTGGTGCGCCGCTTCGATCTCGCGAGTGGGCGGGCGCGCGTCATCGGCAAAGCGCCCTCGGAGCCCGAGACGCTCGCGATCTCGCCCGATGGCAAGGTCGTCGTCACCGGCGGCGCGCTCGGCGAGGTGATCGCGTGGTCGCTCATTGGCGGGCCCGAGAAGAAGCTCGCCGAGCGAGGCAAGCTGGTCACGAGCGTCAAGTTCGATGCGAGCGGAACCCAGCTCATCGTCGATCGCGAAGGCCATGCCGAGCTCCTCGATCTCGCCGGCAAGCTGACCCCAGTGGGGCCCGCTACCGCGCAGCGCACGGCGGTCGCAGAGCACGATACCTCGAAGCGAGTCGTGCTCGTCGCGCCGAACAAGGTCGCGGTCGGTAATCGCGTGATCGCGCAGACCGATCGGCAGATCGAATTTTTGTCGCTGTCGCCGGATGGTGAGCTCGTGATGATCCACGACGGTCACTCGGTGTTCGTCGCGCCGTACGCTGGCGGTCCGCTCGAGAAGTTGTGTGCGTTCGATTCGCAGATCAACGAGATCGTGTGGACTCGCGATCTCGGTCACGCTGCGGTGATCGGCAAGCGCGCCGATGTTCCGCTGATCGATCTCCGCACCCACTCCGTGCGCGAGCTCCGCGGGCACACCGACTCGGTCTACAACGGCGTGTTCACGAGCGATGGTCGCGAGCTCCTCACCGCGAGCGACGATTCGACCGCGCGGATCTGGAACCTCGACGACGGCTCGTCGCAGGTGCTGCGCGGTCACGAGGACGATGTCTATCGCATCCATCTTTCACCCGACGAGAAGCTCGCGGTGACCGCGTCGCTCGATGGCAGCATGCGCGTGTGGTCGCTAGCGAATTCAGATGCGCAGGTATTGAACGAAGGCGCGCCGATCTTCTCGCTCGAGCTCGTCGATGGCAAAGCGGCCGTCCGGACCGAGACCTCGCTCGCGAGCTGGGATCTCGAACGCGGCACGCGCGCCGCGGTGTTCTCGTGGCAACAAGGGCTCGGTCAGGGCAGCCCTTCGCCGGATGGCCAGCACCTCGTCACGCTCGGTGCGAACTGGACACTCGAGCTGCGCAGCCGGGCGCCGCTGACAAGCGCGATCCTGCTCGCCGGGCATCGCGCGATGATCACGCACGTCGAGTGGAGCCGCGACAGTAAGACCGTGTACTCGGCCTCGGTCGATGGCACGCTGCGCAAGTGGGATGTCGCGACCGGCAAGGGCACGCTGCTCGTCGATGGCAACGCGCCGGTGCGTGGCTTCGCGGTTGCTGCTGACGATCGGATCGCGGCGCAGGTCGGTGAAGCCGCGATGATGATCTGGCCGGATGGTCGCGCGAAGACGCTCGGCACCGGACCCGCGTATTGCACGGCGCATGCGAGCTTCGATCGCGTGAAAGATCGATTACTCGTGCAGCGCTGCGATCGCGGCTTCGCGATCCTCGACGGCGACAAGCTCACGAGCCTCGACACCGATGACAAGGCGATTGTCTCGATCGCGGTTTCGCCCGATGGCTCGCGGATTGCTGGTGCGATGAACGACCGCACCGTGCGAGTTTGGGATGCGAACGGCGGGCTCTTGCAAGTACTGCGCGGTCACACCGATCTCGTGCTCGATGTCGCGTTCTCGCCCGACGGCAAGTTGCTCGCATCGGCGAGCTACGATCGCACGGTCCGGGTCTGGCAGCTCGCCACCGGACGGCATCGCGTGATGCGCGGCCACGGTGCGGCCGTCAATCGCGTGCTGTGGCGCGATGCGAGCCATCTCGTGACGGCCTCGGCCGATGGCACGCTGCGGCTGTGGCCCGTGCCTTCGACCGATGTTCCGACGCAAGCCGAGGTCACGGAGCGGCTCGATCGCGCCACGACCGCGACGATCGACGCGCAGAACCGCGCGACCAGCGTCGGCGGCTAACTACTCCCAGCTACCGTCGATGTTGATGTAGACGCCGTTGCGGTTTTCCCAGCGAGCTTCACGCCACTGGTGACCCGCGCGCTCCCTCTCGTAGTGGCCGCCGACCCAGACCCACTGGCCGCCCGACCAATCCCAGCGACCGCGTTGCCAGAAGAAGCTGCGGCGCGGTTCGAACCGCTCTTCACGAAGCACGGGCGGTGGTGCGGTCGGCCCCATTGCATCCCAGCCACCTTCGGTACGGACATAGACGCCATCGCGCGTCTCCCAGCGCGGCTCGCGCAAGCGATACCCGGAGCGCTCGGCTTCGTAACGACCTGAATTCCACACGTAGGCGCCGCCGCGCCACTCGTAGTTGCCGCCAATCCAGACCTGGCCACGGCGATTCTCGTGGCGCTCGAAGCGGGCCGCGGGGGGTGCGTTATGCGACCAGTCGTGACGCTCTCCGTCACGCGGCTCGTCACGCCGCTTGTCACGCCGCTCTTCGTGGCGCTCTTGGTGGCGCTCTTCGTGACGCTCTTCTTTGCGCTGTTCCCCGTGACGTTCTTCCTTGCGATCATCGCGACGATCTTCGCGACGGCGTTCCGGATCTGCAAATGACGACGTCGAGATGACGAGGCCGAGCAGCATGGCGAGCAGCGTAGTTTTCTTCATGAGATTCTCCGAGGACGGTCGCCCCGAGCGTACCCGTCTCGCCCATCGGAGTTAACCGCTCGACAGTAGTTAACAATTGGCGCCCGAGAACCTACAGAGAACGAGACCGTGCGCTCACGCCACAGGGGCAAGCTCGGCCTCGATCGCGGCTTCGCCCTCGCGGAACGTCGGATAGCGCAGGGCCAGCCCGAGCTCGGTCTTGAGCTTGGTGTTGCGGATGCGGCGGTTGCGATGTGCGACCCGCGGCGCGCCGGGTTCGTACAGCGACCGCGAGGGAGGCAGCGGAATGCCCATCCGCTCGCACAACCAGGTCGCATAATCGCGCTGGGTAGTCGGCTCGTCATCCCCGACGAGGTACGTCGACTTCGTGACCGCGCGGTCCTCACACGCCTTGACCACGTTCACGACATCGTCGACATGAATGCGCGAGATCGCGTGCGAGCCATCGTCGAGTAATTTGTAATCACCTTTGGTCAGGCGATTGCGCACGCCGCGGCCGGGCCCGTAGACCGGGGCGAGGCGCAGTGTGACGAGGCGCAGCCGATCGAAGTTGCAGCTCTGGATCTCCTGCTCGTCAGAGACCACGTTCTTCATGCTCGGATCGTCGTGCGCCACCGGTGTCTCTTCATCGATCCACACGTCGTCGTCCGGCCCTGCGCCATAAAGCCCGCACGAGCTTAAGTAGATGAAACAACCGGCGCCCGCCCCGTATGCCGCTTGCAGGGCTGCACGAAGCGCCATCCCGGGCGGCAGGTTCGAGACCGGCGGGATCGAATAGAGCAGGGTACACCCGGCCATCGAAGCCACTGCGACCGGCAGCTGCTTGGGCACGTTCGCGTCGAGATATTTGATCTCGGCACCGAGGGCGCCGAGGGGTGCGAGCTTTCCTGTCGATCGCCCACACACGCGCACGGATCGACCTTCGGCGAGCGCGACGCGCGCGATGCGAGAGCCCACGTAGCCACAACCGAGCACGATCAACGGGATCACCGGCCAACTGTTGCACGCGCCGTTTGCCAACCGTTAGTAGACAGCAACAACGTATCAACCGATTGGGGGTGGTGGCCGATCTAGCCTCGCATGAGCCCTCGTCGGATCTGGATGTCAGCAGCGCTGCCACTTTGGAGCTTGCTGGTGGCTGCTGGTGTGGTCGAGATCGTCCGCTACGACACCACGCCGTACGATCCCTCGCCGGCACCCGCGGTGTGGCCACGCGAGAGCGAGATTCGCGCAGCACCGTACGGCACGACGGTCGTGATGTTTGTCCACCCCAGGTGCCCGTGCACCGAGGCGAGCAAGAGCGAGCTCGCCGCGATCGAGCAGACCGCACCGCCGACGACGCGGTTCATCGTCACGTCGGATCGTGAAGAAGCGCGCCGGTTCGGCGCGAAGACCTCGGGCGACGTCGTCGTGTACGACATGACCGGTACGCGCCGGTTCTCCGGTGGCATCACCGGCTACCAAGGCCATGTCGGTCACAACGTCGGCCACACGATGGTCGACATGATCATCCACGCCCAGACCCAGGGCTCGTTCGACATGCCTGTATTCGGTTGCGAGCTCGAGGCCTCGTGAACCGCACCGACGAGATCGGTGGCGCGATGCGCGTGATCGATCAGAGGGCGTCAGACCAGAGGGCGTCAGACGGTCCACTTCCGCAGCAGACGAACCTCGAACCCGAGCTCTGGCAGGCGCAAAAGCTCGAGTCCGTGGGCCGACTTGCCACGGGATTCGCGAAAGAGATCAACAGACCGATCCAGTTCGTCAACGATAGTGTCCGGTTCTTGCAGACTGCGGTCGAGGACGTGATGCTCCAAGCCGGCAAACACCAACGCATGGCGTTGCAGCTGACCTGGATCGTCGACGATTTTGTCGAGATCGCGGGCACCGATTCGGGCACCGGTAAGCTGACGTTCGAGAGCGCGAGGGGTAAGGGCACGGCGTTTGTCGTGACCATCCCGTTCCAGCAGCACGTGCGAGAGGCAGCATGATCGAAGTCGCGCCAGAGAAGATGCGGATCTTGTTCGTCGATGACGAGCCGTCGATCTTGTCGGGTCTACGGTCGCTGTTGCATCGCCAGCGCAAGGACTGGGAGATGGTGTTCGCCCTCGGTGGCGAGCAAGCGATCGAGCAGCTCGAGACCTCGCAGTTCCACGTCGTCGTCACCGACATGCGGATGCCGAAGATCGACGGCGCACAATTGCTCCAGATGGTGCGACAGCGCTGGCCCTCGACCTGCCGGATCGTGCTCTCGGGCCATGCCGAGCGCGAAGCGATGCTGCGCGTGCTGCCCGCGATGCACGTGTTCCTCGCGAAGCCGTGTGATCCCAAGACGCTGCGCACCGCGATCGACCGCTGTCTCAAGGTCTCCACGTTCACGGACGACCCCGCGCTCCGTGCCCTGATCGGAGGCGTCGACAAGCTGCCGTCGCCACCGCGGCTCTACACCATGCTCACCAAGCTGGCCGACGATCCGCGGACCAGCCTCGACGAGGTCAGCCGGGCGATCTCGACCGATACGGCGTTCGCCGCGAAGGTGATGCAGATCGCGAACTCGGCCGCGTTCGGCGAAGCAGAGACCACGTCGCTGCCGCGCGCGATCCACTATCTCGGGCTCGAGTTGCTTCGCGCGATCGCGCTCTCGACCTCGATCTACGCGCCGCCTTCGGGCCCGCCACTCCCGTTCTCGCTCGAGCGCATGCAGGATGTCGCCTTGCGCGCCGCGGGGCTGGCGCGTCGCTATGTGCGCAATCCCGCGCTCGCGGATCTCGCGTTCGTCACCGCGCTCCTCCACGATGTTGGGCGAATCGTGCTCGCGCTCGGGCGCCCGAGCGATTACGCCGCGATGACCAAGGACTGCCTCGCGAGCGGTGAATTCGTCTGGCTCGCCGAGCGCCGTTATTTCGGTGCCGATCACGCGCGCGTCGGTGCGTGCCTGCTCCAGATGTGGGGCCTGCCGCAGATCATCGTCGACGCGGTCGCGGCTCATCACGAACCGCGCGGTTGCACCGGTGAGCTCGCCGAGGTGGTCGCTGCTGTCCATGTCGCGGATGCGTTGTCGGGGGACGACCAGCCCACACCCGTCGATCTCGAATTCCTTCGCGAGAGCGGCTTTGCCGGCGATCTCGAACGCTGGCTCGAGCTCGCGAGGCCGGAGCCGTAAATGGCGCCCAACCCAAAGATCCTCTGTGTCGACGACGAACCGAACGTGCTCGCGGGCATGCAGCTCAACCTGCGCCGCGAGTTCGACATCCTGGCCGCCGCGAACGGCGAGCGGGCGATGGCGATGCTCAAGACATCTTCCTGAACGGCGCGCTGCTCGTCGCGCGCGGCTACTCCATCACGTTGCCGCGGGCGCGGTGAAGCAGCCGATTCGCATCCTGATGACCAACGACGAAGCGCAGGATCAGCATGCAGGTGGGATATCTAAGTGAGCGAAATCAAAGCTCCTACATCTCCCAACGCTGGCCTTTCTGTGTGATCGCCTACTAATTTTTAATGGCAGGGTGATCGCGTACCCCGTGAGGGTATGTCGCTGGGTTAAGCATCGGCTAACGGTGAATCCGCCAAGCCTTTGTGATCAGCAGCATGAGTGAATGTACGTCTCCCTGTGATCCGTCGATCGAATCGTTGGCCCGCTAGTAGCACTACGAAACCATCACGATGAGCGAGCTCAAAAGTTGGCGCCGGCAGTTTGCTTCGGAAATCGTCGGCGAGTCGGTGGAGATTGTCGAAGCGCTCGACACCATCCGACGCGTCGCGAACACCGACTGCTCGATCCTGATCACCGGCGAGACCGGCTCGGGTAAAGAGCTGTTCGCCCGCGCCGCTCATCGCGCGTCGAACCGCCGCGCGAAGCCGTTCATCCCGGTCAACTGCGCTGCGCTCCCCGAGACGCTCATCGAAGCCGAGCTGTTCGGCCACGTGAAGGGTGCCTTCACCGGCGCGATGACCGCTCGCGCGGGGCGCTTTCTCTCGGCACAGGGCGGTACGCTGTTCCTCGACGAGATCGGTGACCTACCGCTCTCGGCGCAAGCCAAGCTCCTCCGCGTTCTCGAAGAGCGCGTCGTGTGTCCGGTCGGCGCCGACAGCGACACCGCTATCGACGTCCGCATCGTTGCAGCGACGCACCGCAACCTCGAGCAAATGGTGGCCGAAGGTAAGTTCCGCGCGGACCTTTACTTCCGCCTGTCGGTCGTTCCTCTCCACCTCCCTGCGCTGCGTGATCGTGGTGACGACTTCGACATCATCGTCGACCTCACGCTCGTTCGCATGTGCGAGCGCACGGGCCGCGATCTGATGACTCTCGAGCCGTCGGCGCGCGCGGCGATTCGCAGCTACAGCTGGCCGGGTAATGTTCGCGAGCTCGCCCACAAGATCGAGCGCGCGGCGCTCCTGGCCCGCGGTACGCAGATCTGCGAAGGCGACCTCTCGCTCCCGAACTCGGCGACGCGCACGGCTCGCTCAGCCCAGCCCGTCGCATTCGTCGTGACGGCCGAGGGCTCGGGCCCGATTCCGAAGATTGGAGCGCCCATCCTCGACGATTCGACCCTCGACCTTCGTAGCGCGCTCGAAGCGGTCGAGCGCAAGCTGATCGACCGCGCACTCTCGAAGGCGAACGGCAACCGCACGGAAGCCGCCGCGCTCCTCGGCCTCAACCGCACCACGCTCGTCGAGAAGCTCCGCAAGTACGCGGCGTAGTTGGCTCGGCACCCTGCGTCGTCACCATGGGCGGCCGGCACCACCCGAGTCCGGGCGACGCGCTACTTGAAGCTGAGCGGATCGATGTTGTGGCGCTGGAGCAGCCGGCGAAAGTTCGTGCGATCGATACCCGCCATGCGTGCGGCCTCCGCGACCGAGCCCTGCGCGCGCTGCATGATCTGCTGGAGGTAATCGCGCTCGAACGCCTGGCTGACGCGGCGCTTCGCTTCGACGAGCGAGAGCTGCTCGTCACCCTCGAGCTCCGGGAGTGGAATTGGCATCGAGCCGCGGATCTTGCGGATGTGGGGCGGGAGTGATTCGACTCCGATGATATCGCCGGTGCGCATCGCGATCGCGCTGATCAGGCAATTCTGCAGCTCGCGCACGTTGCCCGGCCACGTGTAGTTCGTCATCGCATCGAGCGCCGACGAATTGATCGTGATCGGAGCGCCTCCTGCGTGGGCTTGCATGAAGCGCGCGGCGAGGTCCGGAAGATCCTCGAGCCGCTCGCGCAACGGCGGAATCGTCAGCACCACGACGTTGAGGCGGTAGTACAGGTCTTTTCTGAACTTGCCCTGCTCGGCTGCGTGGTTGAGATCGACGTGCGACGCGGCGATCACGCGAACGTCGACCTTCTTCGTGCTCGACGAGCCGACCGGACGAACCTCTTGCTCCTGGAGCACGCGCAGCAGGCGCGCCTGAACCGCGAGCGGCATGTCACCGATCTCGTCGAGGAAGATCGTGCCGCCCTCAGCTTCGACGAAGAAGCCGGCGCGGTCGGTGAGGGCACCGGTGAACGAGCCCTTCGCGTGCCCGAACAGCTCGCTATCGATGAGGCTCTCCGGGATCGCGCCGCAGTTCACCGCGACGAACGGCTTGTGCTTGCGCGGGCTGCGATCGTGGACCGCCTGCGCGACGAGCTCCTTGCCGGTGCCGCTCCCGCCCTGGATCAGGATCGAAACGCCTTGCTCGGCGACGCGCTCGATCGCGGCGCGGAGCTGGCGCATCGGCACCGAGCTGCCGACGATCTTGGTATTGGTTTCGGTGATCGTCCGCGGCAGGACGAGCGAGCGGCGGAGGCGCGAATGGCGCGCGGCCGAGACCACGCTATCGACGAGCTCGGTCGGCTTGAACGGCTTGGTCAGGTAATGAAAGGCCCCGGCGCGCATGCAAGCAGCGGCCGTGGTGGCACTCGCATCCGCGGACAGCATGATCACCGATGCGGTCGCGCCGTTCTCGCGAAATTGGTCGAGCAGGCGAGGGCCCGAGATGCCGGGCAGATCGACATCGAGCAGCACGACATCCCACGGTGCCTGGCGCTGTTCGAGCTTGTAGAGGATCGTCACGCCATCGGGCGCGGTCTCGATCTCCACGTGTTCGCCTTCGAGCTTCCTCGTGATAGCGCTCGTGATAGCAGCGATCATCGCCTGATCATCGTCGATGATCAGGATCCTGAGCGGATCCACTTTGCTCACCGGTTGCTCACCGGGCGAAGCTACCCTCGGCCGGGCAACCTAACGAAAAACGTCGGCCCATCGCTAGACCCACGATACACGATCCGTCCGTTGTGCGCCTCGCAGGCCAAGCGGCAAAAGTACAAACCGAATCCACGTTTACCGTTCGAACCCTTCGAGTACTTGCCAAATAAATTGCCCTGAACTTCAGGCGGAATTTCGGGACCATTGTTGAACACGCCGATGTCGACGCTCTGTGGGTCGGCCGGGTCGCCGCGATCTACAGACACTCGGATCTGGCCATCGGACTGGCAATAGCGGACCGCATTGCCGACGAGGTTGTGGAGGACGCGCTCGATCAGCGCGACGTCGAACCAGCCGGTAAGCTCGGGCTCACATTCGATCGTCACGGCAACCTTGCACCCGACCGCGTGAACTTCGATCACGCTCTCGAGCAGGCCCTTGACCTGATTGAGCGTGCAGTGCGGCTTGACCGCGGCGTCTTCGAACCGAGCGATATCGACGAAGTTCGCGACCAGGCCCGACATGCGGCGGAGTGCGTTACGCGTCGAGGTCAGCGCCTGCGACTGATCCGTATCGAGGGCCTCGACCGCGGTCGACTCCAGATAGTCCATGTTGCAGAGCGCAACTGCGAGGCCGTTGTTGAGATCGTGTGCGAGCATCGCAGCGGCTTCGGCGCCGTACGCGAGCAAGCGGTCGGTACGCTCGCGTGCGATCCGAGAATCTACGAAGGCGCGCTGGGTCCGGGCGGCAGCCACCATCCGGCGGTGGAGCTCGGGAATCAGCGCGGGCTTCGCGATGACATCATCGGCACCCGCATCGAAGCAGGCGCTGCGCATCTCGTCCGAGTCTTCCCCGGAGAGTACCGCCACCCACACCGCGTTGCCGTAGAGCTCCTTGAGTCGCTTGACCACGACGATACCGGGTGTGGGCATCTCGAAATCGACGAGTGCGAGGTCGGGTGCGGTCGTCTCGGCGAGGCTGATCGCGGGAGCGCCATCCTCTGCCGTCATCACGTGGAAGCCGATCCGCGAGAGTGCGGCCGCGGTCGAGCGACGCACGCGCGGATTGTCGTCGACGATGAGGATACGAGCGCCCGTGGGGGCGAGCGAGTGCACACCCGACATCGTGGCGCGCGAGTCGACGGGTTGTTGGACGACGCCGTCGATCTGGAGAGGCACAGCTGGGTTCGCCACGCGGTGCGTTGTTGCGAGCGGCGTGCCGCAGAGACTTGTCCTGAATTCGCATGCCTGACGAACTTGGCACGCGGCTTTGACCGAGCAGGGGCGTCAACCTTGCCGACACTAGATGAGACCTGCGGATGGTCGACTACCCCTTGTGATGGCGGCTTCAGTGGTCAATATCGTGGACCTGGCTGACGCGATTCTTCATGCCGCCGTGAGCGCGGATGCAGATCGCGTCTGGATCGATCCCGTTCCTTTAGCGGAGGGCTGTTACATGGTCTCCGTCGAGCGTCGCGCGAAGGTCATCTCGACCACGACGATCGATGAAGCGGTCGCCTTCGCGCTGATCCAGCGTCTCGCGATGATCGCGGAGGTCGACCTGACCTCCGCGAAGCCGACCACGGGCGCGGCCAAGGTCCGCTGCGGTGCCCACACGTACGAGCTCGTCGTGTTGGTGCGCCCGGGCACCCAGCCCCGCGCCGAGCTGATGTTCCAGCGCGACACGCGCGGCCAGCAGCAGGAGCGCTATCGCACCCTCAAGGTCGGCGACATCGTCGATCACTATCGCGTCGTCGAGCGGCTCGGCTCCGGCGGGATGGGTCGCGTGTACCGCGCGGATCACATCACGCTTGGTCGCCCGTACGCACTCAAGGTCCTGCACTCCGAAGTACTGCTGCGCGATCCACGCAGCATCGACCGGTTCGTGCGTGAAGCGCGCGCCGCGTCGCGGATCCATCATCCCAACATCATCGACGTGTTCGACTTCGGCTACCTCGCCGACGGTCGCCCGTACTTCGTGATGGAGCTGCTCGCGGGCGAGAGCCTCGGCGACCGGATCGATGCGAAGGGTCCGATCTCACCGCCGCGCGCTCTCGACATCGCGAAGAGGCTCTGCGATGCGCTGTGCGCCGCGCACGATGCAGGTGTCATCCACGCGGACGTCACGCCTTCGAATATCTTGGTCTGCGACGACGACGTCAAGCTCGTCGATTTCGGCCTCGCCGAGCTGCTCGAGACCCAGGTCGTCGATGACATCGCAACGCACGTGATGGGCACGCCGCGTTATGTCGCACCAGAGCGCCTGCTCGGCCGCGCCGCGACCGAGGCGTGCGACCAGTATGCGCTCGGCATCGTGATCTTCGAGATGATCGCGGGCATCACGCCGTTTCACGCGCCGGACCTGCGCACGCTGTGCAAGCAGCACATCTCCGAGCCGGTGCCCGAGCTGATCAGCCCGTATGGCCCGGTGCCAATGGAGCTCGACAAGCTCCTCTCGCGGTGCCTCGCGAAATCGCCGGCGCACCGCTTTCCGAGCATGGCCGCGTTTGCCGCCGAGCTCGATCGCGTGGCGTGGCTCGTTACCCAGGAGAACCGTCGTGCCTCGTGAAGATGAACAGGTGACCCAGCCGATCGTGATCATCGTCGACGACAACGCCGGCGTGCTCGCAGCGGCCGTGAAGGTGCTCAAGCAGCTCGACGTCCACGTGATGGCGACCACCGACGCGTACGAGGCGCTCGATTGGATCTCCACGCGCGACATCGCCGTCGTGGTCTCGGACTACGAGATGCCGCGAATGAACGGCGCCGAGCTGCTCTCGAATGCGCGCCGGCAGCAGCCTGCCGCGGTCCGCATCCTGATGACCGGCATGCAGGCACTCGAGACCGCGGTCGACGCGATCAATCGCGGGGAGATCTTCCGCTACGTCCAGAAGCCGTTCGACGCGAGCAAGATGCGCTCGGTCGTCGATGATGCGGTGTCACGGCACCGCGAGCTCGCCTTGGTTGCCGCTGATCACGAAGCGGTGGTCCGCCGCGAAGCCTTCTATCGCGACCTCGAACAAGACCACCCGGGCATGACGAATGTGTCCCGGGATGACGAAGGTGTCTACGTCATCCCCGATGTGTGCAACGCGGAGGCGGTGCAGTTCTTGGGTCTGGCGACGTGATGCTGACAGTTTTGACGTCGTGTGCGGGAACCGCGTCGAGTGATCACGGTGGGATGGAGCGGCACGACGGTTGCTCTGGGAGAACCGTATGAGTGACGCACCGCCCGAAGAAGCACCAGCAGACGAGCATGCTGCTGCTGCCAAACCCAAGAAGCAGGGTGGCACTTCTCCGATCGTGTTGGCGCTCCTGGTGTTGAACCTCGGCGCGAGCGGCTTCGGCGTATTCAAGATCATGACGGCGTCACCGGCCTCGGCCGCGCCAGCGCCCGATCACCACGAAGAGAAATCGGGCAAAGAGATCACCGGCCCGGTCATTCCGCTCGAGCCGTTCGTCGTCAATCTCGACGAGCCCGGCCCCGCGCGATACCTCAAGATGAAGGTCCAGCTCGAGCTCGTCGGTCCGCATGATGGTGAGGCGGTCGAAAAGAGCAAGCAAGTGCTTCGCGATGAAGTGCTCGGCTACCTCTCCGGCCTGCATGTCAAAGACACGCTTGGCGCGACCGCGAAGGACACGATCCGCGACGCGCTGATGAAAAAGATGGAGGCCGTCGTTGGCGAGCACAAGATTCGCCGGATGTTCTTCGAGGAGTTCATGGTCCAATGATCATCAAGACACCCGCAGGGGCACGGGCCATCGGCAAGGGCCATGCGCCCTTCATCGTCGCGGAGCTCTCGGCGAACCATCTCGGTAGCCTCGAGCGCGCGCACCGGATCATCGACGCTGCAGCCGGTGCCGGCTGCGATGCGATCAAGCTACAGACATTCACGCCGAGCGCGATGACGCTCGAGCTGCGCGAAGGTGACTTCGCGATCAACGATGGCCCCTGGCAGGGCCGTAACCTGTGGGACCTCTATGGCGAGGCGCAGACTCCGTGGGAGTGGCACGCCGAGCTGTTCGCGCACGGCGCGCAACGCGGCCTCGTCGTATTCTCGACCCCGTTCGATGAAGAATCGGTCGAACGTCTAGACCGGCTCGGTGCGCCGACGTTCAAGATCGCATCTTTCGAGCTCGTCGATCTCGAGCTGATCGCGGCGGCCGCGAAGACCCGAAAGCCGATCATCATGTCGACCGGCATGGCCTCGGACGCCGAGATTGCCGAGGCGTGCGAGGTCGCGCGCAGCAACGGCGCCGATGGCATCGTGCTCCTGCACTGCGTGTCGGGCTACCCGACCCCGATCGATCAGATCAATCTGCGCCGCCTCGATGCGCTCCATCAGTGGGCCGACGAAGTGGGCATCTCGGATCACTCACCGGGTTCGATCGTGCCGATCGCGGCCGTCGCTCGCGGCGCGATGATGGTCGAGAAACATCTCACGCTCTCACGCGCCGACGGCGGACCCGATGCGGGCTTCTCGCTCGAGCCGCACGAGTTCGAACAAGTCGCGAGTGGCTGCAAGGCTGCCTGGACCGCGCTCGGCGATGGATCGTCGAGCCGGCCAGCCGCCGAGGCGGGCTCGCGCAAGTTTCGCCGCTCGCTGTACGCGGCGACCGATATCGCAGCAGGTGAACGGTTCACGCGCGCGAACGTGCGCTCGATTCGCCCCGGCCACGGGCTCGCGCCACGCGAGCTCCCGCGAGTGCTCACGGGCCGCGCCAAGACCAGGATCGTGCGCGGGACGCCGCTCGCGTGGGAGCTGATCGCGTGATCGCGCTCCGCGCCGCAACGCTCGAAGATTGCGAGCGCGTCTGGGAGTGGAACTTCGCTCCCGACGTTCGTGCGGTCTCCAACACCCCGACCGTCGTCGAGCTCGATCATCATGCGACGTGGTTCGCCACGCGCCTCGATGCGGGCGCGTTCTGGATCATCGAGGTCGCAGGATTCGCGTGCGGCTCGGTACGCATCGATGGCGGACGGATCTCGATCGCGCTGGCTGTGTCCGCGCGTGGCAGAGGCATCGGCAAGCAAGCGATCGCGGCCGCGTGTGCAACCTGGGCGCAACCGGTGACCGCGCAGGTCCGCGAAGATAATCAACCGAGCCGTGCCGCGTTCGAGGCGTGTGGCTTCGTCGTCGACCAAAACGCCAGCCAACATGCAGATCGCGTCGTCACATACCAATGGAGACCCTGATGCAGAATTCGTCGCAACTCGCGCTCTGGCGCTCGGAATTCGGTCGCTCGTATACCGATCGCAATGATGTCGCGAAGCCGGAGCGCGTGCTGTCGTGGCAACGCCTGCTCGGGGGCATCGTGCCCGCACGCGCGATCGAGGTCGGCTGCAACGTCGGTTGGAACCTGACCTACCTTCGCGAGCTCGGCGTGCAAGAGCTCTACGCGGTCGAGCCGCAGCCGTACGCTGTCGAGCGCGCGCGCGCTCGCAACCCGGAATACAACGTGATGTGTGCGACAGCGTTCGATCTGCCGTTCAAGGATGGCTTCGCCGACCTCGCGTTCACGAGCGGGGTGTTGATCCACATCGCGCCGGCTGACATCGCGAAGGCGATGGCCGAGATCTATCGCGTTTCGCGTCGCTACATCATCGCGATCGAGTACGACGCGCCGGCCGAGCAAGAGATCAAGTACCGCGGCAACGCGGACTCGCTGTGGAAACGCGATCACGGCGGGATCTGGCAAGCGGCCTATCCCTCCTTGAAGTTGCTGCGTCGTCTCGAGCTCTCGCCGCTCGAGGGCTATGACGACTGCACCGCTCACCTCTTCGAAAAGCAGGCCTGAGTCATGAGGATCGTCGCGATCGTTCAAGCACGCCTCGGCTCGAGCCGGTTACCGGGGAAGGTCCTCCAGGATCTCGCCGGCGATACGATGCTCGCACGCGTGGTGGAGCGGCTGCGTGCCGCGCGGACGATCGACGACATCGTGATCGCGACGACCACGAAAGAGACCGACGATCCGATCGTGCAGGAAGCCACGCGCCTCGGTGCGCTGGTCTGGCGCGGCTCGGAGGCCGACGTGCTCGAGCGCTACATCGGCGCCGCGCGGCGATTCTCGGCCGGCGCGGTCGTGCGCGTGACCTCGGATTGTCCGCTCCTCGATCCCGAGACCGTCGACCGCGTCGTCAGTGGCTTGCGCTCGGCGCCGGTCGACTACGCCTCGAACGTCCACGTCCGCACGTATCCCCGCGGGCTCGATACCGAAGTGTTCTATCTCGAGACGCTCGAGAAGATCTATCGCCAGGCGACCTCGCAGGCGGCGCGCGAGCACGTCACGGCCTACGTGATGGAGAAGCCGGGCGAGTTCGCGCTCTCGCACATCACCAGCGAAGTCGACGACAGCGATCTGCGCTGGACCGTCGATACCGAAGAAGACCTCGCGCTCGTTCGTGCTCTCTACGAGAGCCTCGATCTCGGGCGCACGCTTCGACCATACCGAGAGGTTGTCGAAGCCGTGCGCGCGCGACCCGAGCTCGTGAAACTCAATAGCCACATCGCGCAGAAGAACTGGCAGGATAGCCATGTCGCTTGAGCTCCTCGATACCTGGCGTGTTCTCCTCGCGGATCTCGGCGAGCTCGGCGGCGCTCTCGCCCGCGCGATCGAAGCCAACGACATCCTCGGCGGCGTCGCGACGATGTTCGAGCTCCGCCGCGTCCGCTCCGCGCTCGCGCGGGTCGAAGCACCGGTCCGGCTCGAAGCGAACCCGGCGGTGGTCGCGGCCCTCGAGGACGTGACGCAGGCCCTCGTCAACGCGCGCACGGCCGAAGCCATGATGGCGTCCTGGCGCGCGCGGAGCGTGCCGCCCGATGCGACGCTGCTCCGTTCGCCAATCGGCGTGGCGGTGCTCGCCGACTACATGCTCCCGGAGGTCTGGGACACCGAGCTCGATGCGGTGATCCTCGTTGGCTCGGGCCTCGAACCGGTGGCCGAATTGCTGCGCGACCTCGGTCAGCGGCGGATCGTCATCCACGAGGGCGGCGCCCCCGAAGGCTCGATCGCGACGATGAGCCATCCGGAGATCGTGACCGCGATCCGGACCATGATCCCGAACGCCCCCACGCGGTTCCTCGTCAAGGTCTCGCTCGGCATCGACCTCCAGGAGGTCGACACGATCACCGAGCTCGTGCGCGCGGCGCTCTCCGATATGCGGATCCACCGCAACACGGTCCAGACGTTCTCGCGCACCTGGCTCGATCAGGCGGCGGCGAACCTGCCGTTCGTCGCGAAGTGGCCCTCGATCGCGTCGCTCGACGGCAAGTTCGCGAATCGCCCGATGATCATCGTCGCGCCGGGCCCGTCGCTTGCGAAGAACATCGATCAGTTGCGCGCGCTCGATGGCAAGGCCGTGCTCGCGTGCTTCTCGCACTCGCTCAAGCCGGTGGTCGCCGCGGGCCTGACGCCCGATGTCGTCATCACGGTCGATCCGCAAGACGTCCGCTATCACTTCGCCGGCTGCGATGTCTCCAAGATGACGCTGGTCAACGCCGTGACGTGTCATCCCGCCTTGTTCGAGTTGCCCGCTGCACGCTTTCTCACGCTGTCCGCGAACTCCGCGATCGACGACTGGATCTTCGAAGGTGTTGGCGAAGAAGCCCGCGCCCCGGGTGGTGGCTCGGTGGCCACGTCCGCCTTCTCGCTCGCACTCCGCTGGGGGTGCGACCCGATCGTGTTCGTCGGTCTCGATCTCTCGTTCCCGGGCGGCGAGTACTACGTCAAGACCTCGGTCGATGGTGACGTTCACGCGAGCACCGACGACGACGGTCACCTCAAGGTCAAGGGCTGGAGCAAGGGCTTCACCAGGATGAAGGCCGCTGGTGGTCCGTCCGCGCCGCACGAGCGATCGATCATGCTGCCGGGCTGGCACGGTGGCGAAGTGCCCTCGAGCTTCATGTTCTCGATGTTCCATCGCTGGTTCGTTGACATGATGCGCCTGGTCAACAAGGAGACCGGGCTCAGCGTGTACAACTGCACCGAGGGCGGCGCGTTCATCCTGGGCATGGATCACCGCCCGCTCACCGAGCTCCTCGCGACCTTCGACGAGCGCGTGCCGACCGCCGAGCTCCTCGACGAAGCGGTCGCCAGCGCCGGCTTCATGCGCTCGAGCCAGCTCGCCGCTCACCTCCGTACGTTCCGTCGCGGGCTCAAGAGCATCCGCTACCACGCGGTGCGTGCGCGCCGCCTCGCACGGACCGGCGGCCGTGAAGAGATGAAGCTCCAGAAGACCGAGAGGTCGCTGATGTCCGCGCTGCAGCCCTTCCCGTTCGTCTCGCTCCTCGCACAGCACGAGATCGAATCTGCGTACTCGATCGCCTTGCACAGTGCATCGAGCGACAAGTACCTCGCGGCCTCCGCGAACTTGTTCGACAAGTTGATCGGGGTGCTCGACGTGCTCGAGCCGCTCCTCGCGGGTGCCTCCACGAACCTCGACGCGATCGAGCGAGAACATGAAGCAGCGTAAAAAGCCGGTCCCTCGCATCGTCGCGGTCGCCGGTGGCAAGGGCGGCGTCGGCAAGTCGACGATCGCTGCAAACCTCGCGCTCGCGATGGGCCGCGCGGGGCACCGCGTGGTCCTCGTCGACGCCGACCTCGGTGCCGCGAACCTTCACACGATGCTCGGCGTGATCCGCCCGGCGTGTAGCCTCGCCGACTTCTTCGACAATCGGATCTCGTCGCTCGAAGAAGCGCGCGTCGTCGTCGCGCTGCCGACCGTCTCGTTGATCCCTGGCACGTCGCGGCCCGGTGCGGCGAATCTCAGCGCCGTAGACAAGGCGCGCCTGATCAAGGGCATCGCGAAGCTCGATACCGATGTGGTGATCCTCGATGTCGGCGCTGGCACATCCTTCAACGTCGTCGATCTCGTCGCGGTCGCAGACATCAAGCTGTTTGTCGTCACGCCACAGCTCCCATCCCTCCACAATGCTTACGCCCTGATGAAAGCGTGCGTTCATCGCGTCGTGCGCAAGCTCGCGGCCGACGATCTTGGTGAAGCGATGATCGATTCCGCGCTCGGCCAAGAATCCAAGTCGCGCACCATCTCCCAGCTCCTCGCAGTGCTACGGCCGATGGACGAGCATCTCACCACCCAGATCGAAGATCAGCTCGCGCGCTTCGGCGTCGGACTCGTGGGCAACCAGCTCACCGGCGACAAGGAGCTCGGCGTATTCCACCGGATCGCGACGATGATCCACGAGCAGCTCCACGTCCACTCCCCGGTCATGGCCGCGGTGCGTCGCGCGGCGACGCTCGGCGGTGGGCTCAAAGCCGGCGTCGGCACGATCGCCGACCGCGGCGAGCCCGCGCATGCATCGTTTCGTGCCCTCGCTACGACCTGCCTTGCGATGGATCTCGATCAGCTCCGCGGCCAGGCACGCGTGCAGCACGAGCGTACGATGCCGCTCTGGATCCAGCGCGACTTCGAAGCGACCGGCACCTGATCGCCCAGGGCCTTCGGCCGCTCTTCGAGCGGCGCGAGATGACCGTCGCGAGCGCCTGCTCGGTTGTCGGACACATGAAGGAGTCGGGTCGCGGCCGCTCGCGGGCCTCTCGCCGGACGGCTCGAGTTGGTCAGAGCAATAAAGGATACGTCGAGGTGAGGCCCGCGTGCGAACCACGCGAGCACCCGTGCCGACGAAACTAGCGGAGCGGAAGTTCGATCGTCACCACGGTGCCGGAACCCGCGACCGATTCGATCGTGATGTCGCCACCGACGCTGCGCGCGATCGCGCGGCACTCGGAGAGGCCGAGACCGACATGAGCTCCTCCGTCGCGTTGAGTCAGCGCGGGCTCGAAGATCGTCGCTAACCGCGACGCAGAGATGCCGGCGCCGGTATCGCGGATCTCGACGATCGCACGGTCCGGATCAGCGGCGGCGCGCGTCGTGACCGTGACTTGATGGTTCGGCGCATCGCCGAGCGGGATCGAGTGCCCGGCGTTGCGTAGGAGGTGGACGAGCATGCGGCCGAGGTCGGGCTCGGTCATCGCGACGGCCGCGTCGAAGTTGAATTCGGTCACCGCGAACGCGCGGTCTCGTAGGTCAGGCGCGGCGACGTGTACGGCCCAGTCGATCGCGCGACGAAGCTGGTGCGTCGCGCTCGGCATGGGTTGCGCGAACGCACGCATGTTCGCGGTGATCTGGCTGATCGCGGCTATCGCGGCTTCGAGCTCCTCGAGCGACTCGGAGATGTTGTTGTAGAGCTTCGCGTCTTCGCGATGGCGGGCACGGAGCGAGATGACGTCGTCTCTGATCAGCTCGGCGTGGATGTTGATGATGCCGAGCGGATTGTTGATCTGGTGAGCGATCGAGGCCGCGGTGCTGCTGTACTCGGTGCGGTACTCGGCGAGCTCGGCGCGGTGCGCGGCGATCGTACGATCGGTGACGTCGTGGAGCGCGACGACCGTCGAACCAACCGAGGCCATACTCGACGCCAGACTCGCGATGATGCGGTTGCCGATCAACTGGTCGGCGCCGAGCGTGAAGTGCGCGCCGATGGTGAAGCCGAGCGCGGCCGCGGCGGGATTTGCGGAGACGATCGTGCCCTCGGGATCGAGCACGATGACGCCCGACACGAGAGTAGCTACAACGTCAGCGATGTCGGCCACTGATCATCACTATCACAGCGCTTCTTCGACGATGCGCTTGGCGCCATCACTATCGGCAGTTGCGAGCGCGCGCTGGCGTTGGGTGGCTCGGCCGCGATCGTCCAGGAAGAACGCTTCGAAATCGGCGCGCAGCATCTCATCGGGAGTCTCCGCCCACGTACGGCCTCCAAAGATCAGTCCGGTCCGGACTTGGTGACGCGCGGGCACGATCTGATCGGGCGCGATCGCGTAGGCGAGGGCAGGGCAACCGAGATACGCGAGCTCGCCGAGCGTACCGCCCGCGGAACAGATCGCGGCATCGGCGCTGACAAACAACGAGCCTGGATCGTCGGGTGACCGACGCAGATCGACGGTGTGGCCAGCGTCGATGGCGTGCTTGATCGCCACGAGCAGGGCGTCATCGTGGATATAACCAGGGCCGGCGATCACGACGAGCTCGAGTGGACGGTCGTCTGGGAGCAGGCGCAGGGTGCGCGACGTGGCATCGGGCGGATCGCTACCACCGAACGTGATGATCACGCGCAGGCGCGACATGTTCATCGGCCGGCACGAGCCGCGCGTGTAGCGGCGGATCTCCTTGCGCAGCATCATGTAGCGCCGGCCCATCAACCGCTTCTTCGCGTTCGGGTACGTGTTCTTGAGGCTGTCGGCGTGGATGTTGTGGTTGATGACCGCCGCGACCGGCCAGGTCAGGGTGCCCTTGTCATCGATCACGACCGTGCGAATTTTCCGCTCTGCCAGCTTGGGCGCGAGGTCGGTGACCAATGCCGGACCATCGAGCACGACGGTCTGAACGCCCTGGGACTCCACGACCTGGACGATCTGCGTGAAGCTCCAATCGCCGATCAGCGCGTTGAGGTTGTGATACTGGCACCAGCCGGCGAGGGCGGGAGCATCACCACCGAACATCGCGATGGCTTCGTCGTCGCGATCCTGGAGCTCTTCGATGATCGCGCAGATCCGGGCGACATGACCGAATCCACCACCGTGGGAAGCATCCGCACGGAATAGGACTCGGCGTGGGCTCATGCGACGCGGGACACTTTCTCACGCGTCTCCTCGAGGCCCATACGAGGTTCGGCGATATCGCTCGAGTAATTGAAGTTCTCGGGGACCGGCGTACCGGGACGAACGTTCTGCAGGGTCGCCGAGTGGAAGGAGAATTCCGGCCAGACCACGAGCAAGTCGTCCATATCTGACGTGCGCCGCGCCTCTTCGACGGAGATCAGGGTTTCATGAAGCTTCTCGCCGGGACGAATGCCCACGACGGTGCGAGCGACGCCCGGGGCGACGGCCTCGGCGAGCGTCTCGATATCGGAGGTCGGCAGCTTCGGGATGAAGATCTCGCCGCCCTGCATCAGCTCGAGGCCGCGTAACACGAGAGCGACCGCCTCGGGCATCTCGATCCAGAACCGCGTCATGCGCGCATCCGTGATCGTGAGGTTGCCGTGCTTCATCTGGTTGCGGAACAGCGGAATGACGCTGCCGGCCGAGCCCATCACGTTGCCGTAGCGCACGAGCGAGAACCGCGTCGCGCGATCGCCGGAGTAGGCATTCGCGGCGGTGAGGAGCTTCTCCATGCAGAGCTTCGTCGCGCCGTAGAGGTTGGCCGGCGAGACCGCCTTGTCCGTCGAGAGCGCGATCACGCGCTCGACCCCGTTTGCCATGGCGGCTTCGATCAGGTTGCGCGCGCCGTTGACGTTGGTCTGGACTGCCTCGATCGGGTTGTACTCGCAGATCGGGACGTGCTTCATCGCGGCGGCGTGGACGACGATGTCGACGTCGCGCAGCGCGGTCTGCAGACGATCGCGGTCACGAATATCGCCGACGAAGAAGCGCACGCGCTTGTCGCCGCCGAAGTGGCGCTCGAGATTGTAGTGCTTCTGCTCGTCACGCGAGAAGATGATGATCTTCTTTGCCTTCGAGGTCAGCGCCTTCTCGACGAACGCGCGGCCGAACGATCCGGTCCCACCGGTGACGAGGACGGACTTGCCATCGAGGACGGTGGTGGTGGCATTATCGAGGATCGATTTGGTCATGGCTGTTCTCCGAGTGCGCGTGCGAGCTGGGCGACGACTTCGCCGACATCGGCGTCGGTCATCGCGGGAAACATCGGGATGCTGAGCGTTCGTGCGTAGTACTGGTCGGCGCCGGGACGTGCGCGGCCGAGCTCGGCAGGGCAGTGCTGCGCGTGCAGCGGATGATGGAGCAGCGGGATGTAGTGGACCTGCGTGCCGATCCCAGCCGCGGCGAGGCGCTCGGCGACGAGCGTGCGAGTCGTTTGAAAGCGCGGGAAATCGATCGCGACGGCGAACAGGTGATACGAGCTCTCGCGCTCGGCGAAGCCCGGCGGCGGCGTGACGCCACCGTTCGAAAACACGCGCGCGAGCTCGGTGCGGTAGAGCGCTGCGATCGCGCGCCGGCGGGCGACGAAGCCATCGAGCTTCTCGAGCTGCGAGAGGCCGAGTGCGCAGGAGAGATCGGAGAGCCGATAGTTCCAGCCGAGCTCCTGGACCTCGTAGGCCCAGATGCCATCGGGTGCGGACTGCATCTGCGCCGCGTCGCGCTCGATCCCGTGCCCGCGAAGCTTGTCGATCTGGCGCTTGAGCTTCGCGCTCGGTGTGACGATCGCGCCACCTTCACCCGTCGTGATGTGCTTGACCGGATGAAAGCTGAACACCGTCGCATCGCTGCGCGAGCCGACTGGGGTGCCGTGATACGTCGCGCCGAGTGCGTGACACGCATCTTCGATCAGCGCGACGCCATGGCGTCGCGCGATCGCGTGGAAGGCTTCGAGGTCGACCGGCAACCCACCGAGATGGACCGGGACGATCGCCCGCGTTCGCGGGGTGATCAACGCTTCGACGCTCGCGGGATCGAGATTGCCAGCTGCATCGACGTCCGCGAACCGGACCGTCGCACCGACGTAGTACGCCGCAGCGGCCGTGGCCGAGAACGTGATCGGGGTCGTGATGATCTCGTCGCCAGCCGTGATGCCGAGGGCGGCGTACACGAGATGAAGCGCCGCGGTACCGTTCGCACACACACTCGCGTGGCGAGCACCGACCTTGGCAGCGAGCGCCTGTTCGAACTTCGCGACGACGGGTCCGGCCGTCAAGAACGGCGAGCGCAGGACCTCGACGACCGCGGCGATATCCGCTTCGTCGATGGTTTGACGGCCGTAGGGAATCACGAACCACGGCTATTGCGAGCATCGCGCCAGGTTCGGAGCGGCTGATTCTGCCCAGTTAGAACGGGGCGACATGTAGGACGTCGTCGAGAATGACGATCATCCCACGGCAGCGTCAGTAGGACGCGTGAATGACAACGCCATCACCGGCGCCATCGGACACGACCACGTGCGCCGCACCCGGGTAGCCGACCGAGCTCGGTTGCGCGAGATACGGTGAGACCACACCTTGGGCGACCGCATCGGCGGGCGCGGTCACGGTGACCGGCGTCAACGAAGCGTCGACCGGCGCCGCGAGATCCGCGAGGCCCGCACCATGGAGATAGCGATAGGACACACCACTCGTGGTCTCGAGTACGACGATCGTATGACCGGCACCGAGGAACGTGGCGAGCGCACCGGCAGCCTGTGCACCGGCAGCCTCTGCGGCCGCCCCATCACCAACCTGTGGCTCGATCACGATCGCGTCGAGTAGCGCGAGGGACGTCGCATCGACCGCCGCGAGCATCGAGGCGGACGCGCTCCGCCCGCTCTGCGCGAGGCCGCGCGTGACCGCCGCCTTGCCGCCTTCTTGCGTGGCCGTGCCGCGCCAGTAACCGACGCGTACCGCGACATCGGTGAGCGGATTCGCATTGAGACTGACGCCGTTCGCGACGAGCCGATCCATCGCTGGATCCGCCGCCTGATAGTCATGACCGATCACGACGATGTTGCCGGCGATCTCGCCGACACACGAGCTCGCCGAGCAGATGCCGCTCTGGCACACGTGGCCGCAGTAGCCACAGTTGAGCGGATCGCTGTCGAGTAGCACGCACGTCTCGCCACACTTCGTGGTCGGCATCGCGCAGGTCATCGCATCTGCAGGCGCATCAGGAGGCACCGCTGCATCCGGAGCATCGATCGTGAGCAGCGTGCCACCATCTAGAGGGTTGACGATCGTGCCGGTATCCTGGTGGACACCGCCATCGGGCTCCGAGTTGATGCGGCCGGCTTGGCACGCACCCTCGACCAGTTGATAGCCGCTCTGGCACGGATCACCGACGAGCGAGCTGCAGCCCCCGGCGAGCGAGGCGACGACAGCGGCGACGACACCAGCGACGATAGCGACAAAGCGGTTCATGGTTCCTCGATCGGGTGCGGCGCGCGATCGATGACGAACTCGACGCGGCGGTTACGATGATGTGCTTCGGGGGTGGTGCCCTGATCGCGCGGACGGGTGCGGCCGTAGCCGACGGTGTGGACCCGCTCGGCCGGGAAGCCGGCGCGGACCATCGAATCGCGGGTGCGGTCGGCGCGAAGCTCGCTGAGCTCCTGGTTCCACGCGTCATTACCGCGGACGTCGGCGTGACCTTCGATCGTGATCGAGAGCCACTCTGGGTGCTTCGCGGCTGCCTTGACGATCGCCTTGATCATCTCGCGGCCCGCCGCATGGACATGAGCATGGTCGGTGTCGAACAGCACGCGATCGTCGAGGATGATCCGATCGCCGACGACCTCGACAGCCGCTCCGGGACCGCAGCCACTATCGGCATCGAGGAACTCGAGTAGGTCGGCGCACGACGCGGCCTGGTCGACGACGCGGTCGTTGTCGAACGGCATGATCGGCTTGGCCTCGATCGCGGTCGGGATCACCGGAGCAGGCGCTTCGGTTCGCACGAAGTGCGGCACTCCGTGGTGGCGGTGCTCGTGCCCGAACTGAAAATCGACACCGACGAGGATGAGGTCCGCGCTACCGAGCGCATCGCTCGCCGTCGCTTCGAGACGGACATAACGCACCGACGGACCGACCGCGAGGTGCTGGAAATCGAAGATGTAGCCAGCGCCCATCTCGAACGCCGGCACCATGTCACTACCGGTGATGCCACCGCCCGCGACGAGCTCGACGTACGCACCACGATACGTGACGCGGGCGGCGAGCCCTGCCGTGGCGAGCCCGCCTGTCGAAGGGTCCATCCGGTTGTCGCCGACCAGCATCGCGGCATGACCACCGTCGCGAAGCACGCCGGCGCGCAGGCGTGCTCCGAGCGAGAAGAAGCTGTTCAGCTGGAGGTAGCCACCAACCGCGGGCATGGCCCCGGCGCGAAAGGTCTCCTGTTGCACGTCCGAAACCGCGACCGCTGTAGGCAGTTCGGCACTCATCCAAGCATCCGCGTACGCGGTCCCGGCGAAGCCGAGAAGTACTAGAGCGATCGCACGCTTCATGGTTTACAAGTCGGCCGCGTCCAGCGACCGTTGATAACGGTGCGCCTGGCGCATGTGGATCCGCTGCGCGCCCACACGATGCCGCGCGGACAGCAGCGCCGTACGCCAGAGCTGTTCACGCGCCAAGATCTCGGTCGTGATCGCTCGATCCTCGGGCATGACCGTCTGTGGACGATCGGCTTCATCGAGGAGAGCTTGCCGTGCCGAAACGACGGAAGCCCACGCTGCGAGCAGCATGGTGATGTCGTCGGTTTCGGGCGGTGGCGGAGTGGCCTCAAGTAGGCGCTCGAACCACGTGATCATTTTGGCGCCTGACGGAAGGCGTCGGCGAGCTCGGCCATGATCTTTGCGGCTTGATCGAGCGGCTTGGTCTGGAGCTTCGAGTTGGCCTCGCTGAGCCGATCGACCACGAAGTCGTAGAGCGCCTGGAGGTTCGCGCACAGGTCGGGGGATGCTTCGAAATCGAGCGCGGCCTTGAGCTCGACCGTGATCAACAGGGCGTGATCGAGCGCCTTGGCTTTCTGGAGGATGTCCTTGGCGAGGATTCCTACGCGAGCCTCTTCGACATCGCGCGCGAACCGCTCGTACAAGCGATCGACGATCTGATACTTCGGCGCCGATTCGAGATCGACACGTTTGTAGGCGGCTGCACCACGACTCATTTGAAACCTCAGGCGGAGGACGAAGAAGAGAACATCTGCGTGATGTAGGAGCTTTGACTCTGGAGATTCGACATCGCGGTCTCGAGTGCGTTGAACTGCGCCTGGAGCCGGGTCTGCAGCGCCGCGGCGTTGGTCTCGATCTCGTCGACGGAATCCTGAAGCAACTTGGTGCGGTCGGTGAGCCCGGCACTCTTGGTGACCAGGACTCCATCGCCGGCTTCGGAATACAAATTCGTGAGGTTGTGGACCGAAGTCGCGAGCCCACCGGTGACGAAGAGCTTCGTCATCGCATCGGGGTTGGTAGTCAGTGCGGTCGCGAGCTTGTCGCGATCGAGCGAAAGGAGGCCGTCTTTGTCCATCGACAAGCCGAGGTCCGTCATGGTCATCGAGCCGAAGGTCTGGCTCGTGAAGGAGCTGAGCGAGTTTTGAAGGCCACGCAGGGTCGAATCGCCGAACAGGACACTCTGGTGTTTCGCACTCTGGTTGTACGTGAGCTGACCGGCGACCGCGCCCGCGACCGAGTTGAACGAGCTCACGAACGCTTGCAGTTTCGTGGTCAGACTCGAGACATCGTTCGTGACACTGACCTGCGAGTCGCCGTCGCTGGCGCCGTGTGGTGAGACTGCCGTGATCGTGGTGCCCGCGAGAGCATCCGTGATGATGTTCGTGCTGCGGATGATGGTCACGCCATCGATCGTGAGGCTCGCGTTCTTCGCGGGGACCTTGACGTTCGCGGCGTCGGACAAGCCGAGGCTAGTTCCAGTCTCGGTGAATGTTGCGGCGTTTGCAGTACCGGGCGACTTCGAGGCGAGCATCAAACGATACGTCGAGCCATCGAACAGGACGGACGCGGTGACACCTGCGTTCGCATTGTTGATCTTCGTCGCGATCGAGGACAACGTGTTGGTCGCGTCGTAACTGATCGAGCCGGTTGTCGTACCGCTGGTGATTGCCAGCGTACCGGAGCCGGCAATGCCCGCGGTATCACTCGCGTACGTGTTCGACGAGGCGACCTGCGCGATCGCGAGGGAGTTCACGCGAATGTCGTGAGTTGTCACGGCCGCCGTACCGGAGACCGCAACGGAAACATGGGAATCGCTCGAGCTCGCGGCGCGCATCTGGAGCGTTGAGGGCAACGCCAAGTCACTTGCAAGCGAGCCGAGCGATGACACCGAGGACGTCAGCGCGTCGACGATGTTCTTTTGTGCCGAGATCACGGTCTGCTGAGCGGTGTAACGGGTTTCGCTTGCCTTCTCCGCCGCCACCAATTTGGTGACGAGCGAAGCGGTATCGAGGCCGGAGGCCAACCCGCCGAACGTTACAGCAGTCATAGGATGCTCGACTTTTCTAACTCAGCGAGCGGTTAGCCCTGGAGGAGCGACAGTGCCGACTGCGGCATCTTGTTCGCTTGTGCCAACACGGCGAGGCCGGCTTGGCTCAGGATCTGCGACTTCGTGAGGTTTGCAGTCTCCGACGCCACGTCGACGTCCGAGATCCGTGACTGCGCGGCCGACAGGTTCTCCTGCGAGACGGAGAGGTTGCTGATGGTCACGTTGAGACGGTTCTGAGTTGCACCGACCGTCGCACGCGCGCTCGAGAGCTGTTTGATCGCCGTATCGAACACCGTGATCGCCTTCTGAGCGTTCGTGGCGGTAGATAGACTGGTCGACGCCATGCTCTGAGCAGCAGCCGAGGCCTTGCCGAGCGTGCTGGTCGACAGCTTGGTGACCTTGAAGGTCAAGCGATCATCAGCCGTGTTGTTGATGCCGACCTGAAGGGTCAGGCCAGCCGAGGCCGAGCCGTCGAGCAGCTTCTGGCCGCCGAAGTCGGTCACGTTCGAGATCCGGTTGATTTCCTGGCTGAGTTGCGTGAACTCGGTCTGGATGTAGCCGCGCTCGTTCGAGCCGAGGGTTTGGTTAGAGGACTGCACGGACAGCTCGCGCATACGCGTGACGATGCCCTGCATCTGGTTCATTCCACCTTCTGCAACTTGCGACATCGAGATGCCGTCGTTCGAGTTGCGTTGCGCTTGAGCCATCGACTTGATGTCGGCTTTGAGGCTTTCGCTGATACCGAGGCCAGCGGCATCATCTGAAGCGCTGTTGATACGCATACCGGACGACAAGCGTCCGATCGAGCCTGCGAGCGACGACTGCGTCGCGGCGAGGTTGCGTTGAGCGTTGAGCGATGCGACGTTGGTAAGGACGGAGATCATGGCTGTGTTCCTTTGTGCTTTCTTTTGTTAGGACCGAGCTCGTCGGTCCCAACTAGTGAATCGTCCCGCTTCGGCCCGTGTAAAGGCCCCGCGCGGGTGGAGCGTTACTTCGAGGGATCGAGCAGCGTGAGGACGTGTGACGTCACGGTATGCGACACGGTGAGCGCCTGACTTGCCTTGGCTAGCTCGCTCGCTGCTGCGACGGTATCGATCTCGACACTGTTGGAGATCGACGTCGCGATGCGCACCGACAGCTCGTCGTGCGCGGTCTTCGCAGACTCGAGCACGGCCATGTGGCCACCCGTTTGTCCGCGCAGCTGCGCAAGCTGCTTGACTGCCTGTTCCATGCTGCCGACCAGCGTCTGAACCGTCGGTTGGTCGTTCGCGTTCATCGCATCGCCGAGCTGCTTGAGCAGCGGCAGAATATCGACGCCGTTCGCGGCGGCCGTCGTCAATGAGGAACCGGCAACGGTCGCGACCTGCGTCGAGACGGTATCCATGTTCACGCCACGTGTCGTGGCATCGCCGGTGTAGACACCCGTCGTCGAATCGAATGGCTTGGCGAGCGAAGTCGTGCCGGCAAGCAAGTACTCGCCGCTGGCATCCACGGTGTTCGCCGTCGAGACCGCAGCCTGAAAGATCGATTGCATTTCGGCCCCGATCGCGGACCGGCTCTCGGCCGTCTGGGTGCCGTTCGCGCCCTGGACGGCGAGCTCGCGCGCTTGCGACACGAGACCGGACAGCGTCGACAGCGCACCATCACTCGCGACCAGGCGAGCGTGACCGATCTGGATTGCTTCGGTCGTACCGTCATTGAGTGCCGCACGCACGCGCGCGCGCTGTGCCGAGAGCCACGCCGATGGATCATCGGACGGCTTGGACACGCGCAAACCCGAGGAGACTTCCTGCGCGAGCTCGCCTACGCGGGACTCATTGCGAACGGCCGACGCCGCGGCCATTTCGACGATGTGGTGATCGGTGATGCGCATGTGTGCTCACAGGGCTCGGATGAGGTTCGTCAGGAGGTCATTGATCGAAGTGACGAACTTGGTCATCGCCGTCGATGCATTCTGGAACTTCGCCAGGTTCGTGAGCTCTTCCTGCGTATCGACGCCCGAGATCGAATCACGGAGCGTATCGAGATGATCGGCGACGACCTGATCGCGCGCGCTGTCAGACTTGGCACCCGCGCCGGCGACACCGAGGTCGCTGACGACAGACAGCGCCGCATCGGTCAGCGTCTTGGTCCCGCCCGATGCATTCTTCGCGGTCGCGAGCGCGAACAGGGCGAGGCCGCCCTGGTTGTTACCAGCGACCGCACCGGCGGCGGCGAGCGCGACCTTGTCGGAGTTGGAATCGAGCGTAGGATCGATCTTGAGCGTCGCGGCAGCGCCCGCAACCGCGGTCGGCGCGACGAACATCAGATTGCCGATCGAGCCATCGAGCGCGGCGTTGCCACTGTGCGTGGTGTTGAATGCGGTCGCGGTGTCGTACGCGAGCTGGTCGAGCTTGTCGGCCGCGGCCTTCGCAGTCGTATCGCGGAACGTGACGTCCGCGCCGATCTTGCCGCCGACCTGGTTCGTGACATCGCGAACGTTGTTGCCGTTGACGACTTGCAGCTGGTTGTAGCCGGTCGTCGGATCGGTGGCGGTCTTCAGCTGCGACGCGTGCGGGCCATCGACGAGCACGGCGCCACCGTCGAGGACGAACCGCATGTTGCCATCGGGATCGATCCGCGCCGCGCCGCCCACGAGCTGCGAGAGCTGCTTCGCGATCTGATCGCGATGGTCGGAGGCCGCGGGATCCTGAGTCTTGGCGACGAGCTTGTTCGCATCGGCGAGCTGCTGCGCGAGCTGCGAGGCTTGCGGTGCGTTATCCGCGATCCGGAGATCCGCGGTGTGGCGTGCATCGGCAATGCCCGAGGCCTGGTTGTTGATCGAGGTGACGAGGTCGCGCGTCGCTTGAACGACCGCATCGCGCGTCGCCGAATCCGTCGGCGTCGCGCTTGCTTGCGAGATCTTGGAGAACAGGCTCGCGAGGCGGGTATCGACAGAGGTGCCCGACGTGAGCGTATCCTCGAGATCGGAGACGGCAGACTGGGTCTGGGCCGAGTTGGCGAGCGAGCCCGCCGAGGCGCGGATCCGGCCGGCGAGCAGCTCGCTCGCATAGCGCGCGGTCGAGCCAGTCGTCACGCCACCGTACACGACCGAATCGAGTAGTAGCGACTGACGCGAATAGCCCTCCGTATTCGCATTCGCCGCATTGTTCGCGGCGGTCGCGACGCCGTTGTTTTGCGCCGCGATTCCGGCAGCACCCAGGCTCAGGAGGCTCATCAAGTCAGACATCAGAACGCTCGCAAATTTCGAAAGGCGGGTCCATACGTCCCCGTGCGGTTCGCGCGCCGGTCGTAGCCCGTAGGTTCGGGGATGCCGAGGATGGTGTTGACGGCCTTCATGGCCGTCGCGGCGAGCTGGGCGGTCGCCTGTGCTTCGATGCGGATCGCTTCGAACAACGCCTTGGCTTCGGCGTTCGCAGAGGGCGTGATCGTGTGCTGAAGCTTCACGAGCCGAACCGCGATGCGCTGTTTCGAATCCGAGAGCAGGGTCAAAGCCTCGTGGTCGAGCTTCGCGATGGCGTTACGTTCGGCCATGAAGACCGCGCGCAGCTCTTCGCCCAGAAGGCGAAGCTCGTCGAGCTCGCCATCCGTCACGACGTGTGGCTGCCCCGCACGATGTCGTCATCCACGATCTTCGACGCGAGCTTGTCGAGATCGATGGGGTACTTGTCGTGCTTGATGGCATCGCGAATCTCGTCGAGACGCGCGCGGTTCTTGGGGCTGATCTCGTCGGGATCTTGGGCCTGAGCTGCCGAGGTACTGGCAGCCGATAGCTTCACCACGGAAGCGGGGTTCTCAGGTTTTTTGGCGGCAGGAGGAGTTGTCGACGCAGGCTTCGCACGCGAATCTGCGACAACGGCGACACCGACCTTGGATTCAATACGCATGGACGACCTCTGTTAATTAGAGTTTCGGCCGCTGGGATTGAGTGTTGATAGGTAGAAACGGAGCAGGATCGATCGCTTGGCCATCCTTGCGAACTTCAAAGTGAAGATGGGGGCCGGTCGAATACCCTGTCGTGCCTACATTGCCGATCTGCTGCCCCTGTTCGACCCTATCGCCTGCCTTCACGGTGGTCGCCGAGAGGTGGGCGTACCGAGTTTCGATGCCATTGCTGTGGCGGACCGTGACGAGATTGCCGTAGGTGCCTGCCGGTCCTGCAGAAACCACCGTTCCTGCGGCCGCCGCCGAGACCGGCGTGCCCGTCTTCGCCGCCAGGTCGAAGCCAGGGTGCTTGATCTCTTTATGTTGGATCGGATCGATTCGGGAGCCGTAACCAGAGGTCGGAGTTCCAGCCACCGGCATCGTGAAGCGAGGCATGCCGTCGAGCTCGGGGCCCTTCGGGATCTCGAAGGCGGACATGGCTCCGGGAGGGTGAAGCTGGGCCGCGATCTGGGTGCCCGGCGCATCGCTGCCCTGGGGCTTGGCGCCGAGCTGCTTCGCGAACATGTCCGCGAGGCCGATACCGCCGGCACTCGACATCTTGTCGGCGACCGCTTCATCGAACATCGACTTGAACGTATCGCCTGCAAAGCCGCCGTCACCACCGCTCTGCGTCTTCGCCTCGGACAGCAGCTGTCGTAGGAAGAACGACTCGAGCTGCTTCGCGGCGGTCTGCGCAGGGTCCGCCTTGAGCGTGTGCGCTGCGAGCGGGCCGGGTGTGATCGGCTTGAGGGTCACATCGTCTCCAGCTCCGCACGCAAGGCACCAGCGGCCTTGAGGGCGCGAAGAATCGAGACGAGGTCGCGGGGCTTGGCGCCGAGCGCGGCGAATGCGGCGGCGACATCACCGACGGTGGTCGCCTTCTTCATGACCTTCATCGGGTGACCGGCTTCTTCATCGACCTTGATCGTGCTGTTCGGCACGACCTGAGTCTTGGCACCCTTGCCGCTGAACGCCGCGGGCTGCGAGACGATGGGAGCTTCGGTGACTTCGATCGTCAGCGAGCCGAACGTGATCGCGGCGGTACGCAACGTGACGGCTTCTCCGACGACGATCGTGCCAGTCTTCTCGTCGACAACGACCTTCGCTTTGACATCGGGATCGACTTCGATTGCCTCGAGCTTCGCTATCAGCTCGGGCACCTTCGGCTTCCACTCGCCACTGATCGTCACGGTGATCGCTCCTGCATCGCGCGCCCGAGCCATGCCGGGCAGCACCGCTTCGATCGCGGCCTGCACGCGAGTGGCGGTCGTGAAATCGGCCGTGCCGAGGATCAGCGTGAGCTCCTTGCTCGGCAGCACGGTCGGTGCAGCCGCCTCGAGCGTGGCGCCGCCGGGGATTTCACCCACGAGCGTGTGGTTCTTCTTCGTCGAGCCGCCGCTCGCACTATCGGCGGTGAACCCACCGACGGTGAGCGCGCCTTGCGCGAGGCCCCAGGTCTTGCCATCGGGGCCCTTGAGCGGCGCGATCAGCAGCGTTCCACCCGACAGGCTCTTCGCATTGCCCATCGAGGAGATCGTGACGTCGATCTGCTGACCCGCACGCCCGAATGCGGGGAGCTCGGCGGTGAGCATCACGGCCGCGACGTTCTTCATTTTCATGTCGGTCGGGTTGACCGTGTTGCCGAGGCGCTTGAGCATCTTGGTCAACGCGGCCTTCACGACCGGCGAGCGCGTGTCATCGCCGGTACCATCGAGCCCGACGACGAGTCCGAAGCCCGTCAGATGGTTGTCGCGAACGCCTTCGACCGACGCCAGATCTTTGATCCGGTCGGCATGCGCCGTGGCGCTGGCGAGGACGACAAGCGATGTGATGAGGAGATTGCGCATGGTGATCTCGTTAGAACGGCCAGAGCTTACTCATGACGCGAGCGAGCCAGCCGCGACGCTGCGTGTCGCTGATGTCGCCCTGGCCGGTGTATTCGACCTCGGCATCGGCGATGCGCGAAGACGGCACGGTGTCGTCCTCGGCAATATCGATGCGGCGTACGACGCCGCTCATGTAGATATGGTGCTCTTCATCACCGACCATCACGATCTTGGATCCTTCGATCACGAGGTCACCGCTCGGCAGCACGTCGATGACGCGCACCGGCAGGGTTGCCGTGACTTGGCCTTGGCGCTGGACGCTGCCATTGCCAGTAAACTTTTGATCCGAGGTCGACGCGAACAGCGTCTTCGGATCGATGCCCGGATACTTCTTGGTGAGCGCGGCGACGAAGCCGAGCGCGTTCGGCATGCCGTAGGTCGTGGCATCCGATTTGTTGAGCTTGGTGTCCGCTTGATGGGAGGCGAGGTCCTTCTCGTCGATCTTGATGACGACGATATCGCCGATCCGACCCGCGATCGCATCCTCGAGCAACCCGGAGTCGCCCTGGGCGTAGAGGCTGCCGGTACCGGCGTTCGAGCGCGAGCCGTACTTGGCTTGCTCGAACGTGCGGTGTTTCGGATGGTACGGCGCGATGTGACTCGAACAGCCAGCAACGAACAGTGCCCCGGACAAAAGAGCAGCGAGCTTCATGGCTGATCTCTGACGGTGACGACGCCCGGAGCCGTCATCGTGCCTTTGAGGATGGTCTGGTTGTAGGCGAGCCGCACGGTGGCGGTGTCGCCGACCCGTGCCGAGAGCTCGAGCACGCCGGTGCCCCTGATGCGAACGCCGCCGTGCGAGATATCGACGCTGACGCGCATGCCGCGCGGCGAGGGTGGCGGCAGGGCGATGTCATGCGCGCCGACGGGAGCACCGGCATCGAGGTCCCGGGTCAGCGTGCCGCCGGCGACTTGCGCGGCGGGTGCACTCGCACCTTCGACGGCGCGATGTTCGATCGAGAAATCATCCGAGGAGATCATGCTGCCCGCCGCGACGGCGTGGTTGAGCACGGCGACATCGACCAAGGCGGACAGCGCGACCTGGACATAGATCGTCTTCTTTCTGTACGTCATCTTGATGCTCGGCCGACCTGCGCGCAGCTGCGCGGGCGGCTCGACCACGAGCCCTGACGGCTTCGCATTCGCGAGCGATGGGGGCACGAACACGCGGGCGATCCCGAGGTTCGGCGGCAGCATCGGCGTGAGCTGCTCGGTGATCGCAACTTCGATCGAAGACCGCGTCGAAGACGGCGTCGCGGACGCAGTTGCGGTCGCGCACAAGATGACGAGCAGCGCTTTCATCGCAGCTGCGCCGTCTCACCGAGCATTTCGTCGGCAGCCTTGATGACGCGGGAGTTGACTTCGTACGCGCGTTGACCGGAGATGAGATCGACCATCTCTTCGACGACGTTGACGTTCGAAACCTCGAGCATGCCTTGGCGAATGTTGCCGGCGCCACCCTCACCAGGGTTGCCGAGTACCGCCGAGCCCGAGGCCGAGGTCTCGCGAAACAAGTTGCCGCCCTGACCTTCGAGACCGCCGGGATTCGCGAAGGTCGCGAGCTGGATCTGGCCGAGCTCGACCGGCTGTGAATCGCTCGCGATCGTGGCGGTGACCTGACCGGTCGACGAGATCGTGACGGTCTGCGCATCGGTTGGAATCGTGATGTCACCACCGACCGCGTAGCCCTCGCTCGTGACGAGCTTGCCTTCCGCGGTCATCTGGAGCGCGCCATCGCGCGTGTACTGCGTCGTGCCGTTCGGCACGGTCACCGGGAGAAAGCCGTGGCCTGCGATCGCGACGTCGAGCTGGTTGCCCGTGTTGTGGAGCTCGCCTTGCGCGTGCTCGCGCGCCGTCGAGGTGAGGCGGACGCCGAGCCCGATCTCGGTCGCGGCTGGCGCCGAGGTGCCTTGGCCCGTCGAGGTGCCCGCGCCCCGCGTCTGCTGATAGATCAGGTCGGCGAACTCGGCGCGACCCTTCTTGAACCCGTTCGTCGAGACGTTCGCGATGTTGTTCGCGGTGACGTCGAGCTTCTGTTGCTGGGCTTCCATGCCCGAAGCTGCGGTAGCGAGTGATCGAAACATGGGTCAGCCTTTCGTTACTTCGGTCCACCGAGCTCGCGAGCCGCTCGGCTCTCGACATCGTGGTAGCCCTGGATCATTTTCATCAGCGACTCGTAGGTGCGCGTGGTCTTCACGAGATCGACGACACCGCGGACGATGTTGACATTCGAGCTCTCGAGGACACCGCTGCGCACCTTGGGAGCCTCTCCTGCTTGTGGCGTGCCAGTCGCGGAGAACATCGATCCGCCCTCGCGCTTCAACTGAGAGGCAGAGAACCTGACGAGCGCGAGCTTGCCGACGGAGTTGCCGTCAGCCGTGACGTCACCTTCGCCGGAGATCGTGACATTCTGTGCGTCCGGCGGAAACGTGATGGGTTGATTGCCCTCGCCCATCACCTGATAGCCGTCCTGGGTGACGAGTTGCTTCTCGGCGTTGAGCTGGAAGTTGCCGGCGCGCGTGTAGCGCATGCCTTGTGGCGTCTTCACCGAGAACACGCCATCGCCTTCGAGGGCCACATCGAGGGGATTGTCGGTCTGCATCAGTGCACCCTGCGAACCGTCGACGGTGTGCGCGGTCTGCGCGGAGACCAGCGCGGAATCGGCAGACTTCGCGGTGCCGAGCGCCTCCCTGAACGAGACGCGCTCGCCTTGATAGCCCGACGTCGATGCATTCGCGATGTTGTTCGCGGTCGCATCGAGTGCTATCGATTGCGCGACGGCACCGGCGGTGGCGATGTAGATGCCGGAGCTCAAACGACGTCTTCCATGTCGCCCTTGCCCTTGCCCATGATGATGGAGCGGAGGCGTGCGACGGCGCGACCGTGGAGCTGGCACACGCGCGACCGCGTGATGCCCATGACGTCACCGATCTCGGTGTAGGTCAGCTCCTCGGTGTAGTAGAGGTTCAGGATCAGCAGGTCGCGCTTCTCGAGCAGCTCGAGCGCTTCGCGAACGCGAGCCTTGCCGCGGCGATGAGCGAGCTGCATCTCCGGCGACGCTTCCTCGTCGATCGGCATCAGCGAATCGTCATCGAGCTCGAGGGCGCCGACCGAGACGTGGACGATCTGCTCGAGCTTTGTCTTGTACTCCTCGGTGGTGACGCCGAGCGCTTCGGCGACCTTCTCGTCGGTCGCTTCGCCGTGCTGGAGCTCGAGGTTCTGGATCGCATCGCCGATCTTGCGTGCCATGCGGCGCATCCGCCGCGGCATCACATCGCCGCGGCGAAGCTCGTCGATCACGGCGCCGCGGATCCGCTTCTCGGCGAACGACAGGAATGGCTCCTGGCGCGTCTCGTCGTAGCGCTCGGCCGCCTCGGCCAGGCCCACCATGCCTGCGGCCACGATGTCGTCGCGCGAGATCCAATCGGGGCAGCTACGCGCGATGCGAAGCGAGATGCGGCGTGCGATCTCGAGATGCTCGGAGATCAGTTTGTCGCGTTCACGGACCGCAGGTTTCATCTGTTGCGCATAGGCCTTCATCGAGACTCTCCTTGTGCGCTTGCGCGCCACCACGTCGCCGGTTGGCTCGCGAGCGAGCCGAGTGCTTTAGCTAGTTGACGAATCGCTCGTGCGGCCGGGGAATCGGGCGCGTGGACGAGCAGAGGAACACCGACCTGCGCTGACTCCGCGACCGCGGGGTCCGAAGGAATCGGCGGTAACACGGTGAGCTCGAGATCGAGGAAGCGATTGACGAGCGCGCTCAAGCGCGCGGTGACTTCATCGGCGTGTGCACGAGACAGCACGCGGTTCGGAACGAGATACGCGTGCTGCACCTTCTGCTCGACATGAAGCACCTTGAGGCAGGCGTAGGCATCGGCGATCGAGAGTGGCTCGGGGTTCACGACGACGACCGCATCTGCGGCAGCGCCGGCGAACATCGTCTGGACTTGACCGATGCCTGCAGCGACATCGATCACGAGCGTCTGGTACTGCGTCGCGAGCGAGGTGACGAGGTCCATGATCCGACGCAGACCCGTCGAGCCGAGCGTCGAGAGCAGGAACGAACCGTTGAGTGCTGGGAGGAGCGCGATGCCATGTGCCTTGACCAACACCTCTTCAAGAGGCGCGCCACCCAGCGCATCGAGCAAACTTTTCTCGGGAGCCACGCCTAGCAACAAATTGAGGTCCGCCATGCCGAGGTCGGTGTCGACCATCAGCGTCTTGGCGCCCATCTGCGCGTAAGCGACGGCGAGATTGACGGCGAGCGTCGATTTTCCGATGCCGCCCTTACCGCCGGTGACGGCGAAAGCGCGACGACGAGTCTGCGCGACAGCGTCATCTTGCTGCTTGCCGCCGCGGAGGACTCGGAGTGTGGCTGCTTGATCAGACATGAGGGCTGCTTACGCGGCGTGGGTACGGGTCGAAGCGATGCGACCGAGACCGCCGAGTCCGGACGCTGCGAGCTCTTGAACGCGAGCCGTCGTCGGCTCTTCGAGGTCTTCAGGAACAGACTGCCCGGTGGTCACCCACGTGATAGGTAGCGAAAGCCGTGCCGGAGCCCGCGACAACTCGGGCGCCTCGTCGACTTCGTCGACTTTCGTGAACAGCAGGCGCGACGGCTTGAGCGCGCGGTAGCGATTCGCTAACTCTTCGATACAAGTCGCGGAGCTAGCCGCGGCGCACACGAGGTGTGTCTCGATCTCGGGCAGGTTCGCGACGATGTTCGCGAGCTCTTGGATCGCACCTACATCGCGCGGCGATCGGCCGGCGGTGTCGATCAGCGTCAAATCATCCCCTGCTTCGTCAGAGGCGTTGATCGCGTTCGTCAATTCGGACGGCGACTCGAGCACGCGCAGCGGCACGCCGATGAGCTCGGCGAACGTGCGAATCTGGTCGACGCCACCGACGCGGTAGTTATCGAGCGTGATCAGCGAGACCCGCTTGCCATCGATCAGCGCGGCGCGCGCCGCGAGCTTCGCGATGGTGGTGGTCTTGCCTACCCCGGTCGGGCCGACGAGCATGATCGCACGCGCGTGGCTCGGCGCGGTCAGTTGCGCGCGCCCGACGGCATGAACCTGCACGGGCGCGGCAGGCGGCGGCGTCACGAGTTGCTCGATGAGCTTTCTCAGGGCCGCCACTTCGTTGCGGAGCTCGGCGGTGCCGCGGCTGTCTGCCGTCGCGGCGCGAACGAGCGCACGCAGCGACTTGAGCTCGCCGCGGAGCGGGCTGACGACACGTTCGACCTCGAGCTCGGCCTGGAGCTGGCTCTTCTCGTTAGATGACGGCGTCGGGTTGTTGAGCTGCGAGCTCTGCGAGTTTTGCGCTGCGTACGCGGAGCCGAAGCCGCGGGTCGGACCCGAATCCTCGTCGTCGTTGTCGATGGCCGCCGAGATTTCGCAGGCCGTTCCGAGGAGACCGCGGCGAATCTGGCGGGTCGAGACGATGACCGCTTGGTCACCGAGCTCGGCCTTCACCTTCGCGACGGCCTCGCGCATGTTGCTACCTTCGAACTTCATGATCTTCATTAGGTTTGCGCCTCTTGGGCGGAGATGACTCCGCGGGTGACGAACGGAACGGTCGGATCAACTTCGCGATAGCTCAGGACCACGAGGCCCGGAGCATGACGTTGGGCGATGCCTGCGACGGTGCGACGCAGATCCGGAGCGACGACGAGGAGTGGCGGCTCGTCGCGCATCGCGAGATCGCGAGCGCGGTTGCCGAGGTCCTCGGTGAGCTTGGTGAGCGAACGGGTGTGCTTGACGCCGCCTTCGCGCAGCATCTGCTCGACGCGCGGGTCCAGGACGAGCGGGCGGAGCGCACCATCCGGCGACAGCTGGTTGCGAGTGAGCCTGCGAGCGAGGCGCTGGCGAACCAACTCGACGAGATCGTCGGCGACCTTGACCTGCGGCGCGTGGTCCGCGAGTGCCTCGAGGATGGTGCGGAGGTCACGAATCGACACGCCCTCCATGAGCAGCTTGCGGAGCACCTGAATGACCGTGCCGAGTGGCAGGAGCGTCGGGATGAGCTCCTCGACGACCTTGGAGTTGGACTTCGACACCACGTCGAGCAGGTCCTGAACTTCGCGGCGACCGAGGAGGTCGTGCGCGTTGCGGCGGATGAGCTCGGTGAGGTGCGTCGCGATGACGGCAGCCGCATCGACCACCGTGCAGCCCGCAGCTTCGGCGCGTGCGCGCTCGGTCGGGGCGAGCCACTTCGCGGGCAGGCCAAAGGTAGGTTCGGTGGTCTGCTCGCCCGGGAGCGACTTGGTCGCGGTACCGGTCGGATCGATCGCGAGGACGCGGTGGACGTACACCTCGGCTTCGGCGATCGTGACGCCCGAGAGCAACACGCGATAGGCGCCTGGACGCATCCGGAGGTCGTCGCGGATATGGATCGCGGGGACGATGATGCCGAGCTCGCCGGCGAGCTGCTTGCGCAGCGACGCGATGCGCTTCAAGAGCTCGCCGCCGCGCGACGCGTCGACCATGTTCAGGAGGTCGAGGCCGACCTCGAGCGAGAGCAGCTCGACAGGGAGCGCAGCTTCGATCTCACCGCGCTGGCTCTTCTCGTCGCTGGCCGGCGCCTTCTGGCCTGCCTCGGCGAGCGGACGCGAGGGGTCACCGGCTTCCGCGTTTGCCGAGAGGTCCTTCGCACGCGACGCCGCGTAGGCAGCGACACCGCCGAGGCCGAGGAACAGGAGGTGGGGCATGCCGGGCAAGAGACCGATCATGCCAAGCAGCGCGCCGGTGACCTGCAGCGGGCGCTTGCGCGCGAACAGCTGGCCGGAGAGCGCCTGGCCGAGCTGCGCGTCGTCACCACGAGTCGCGAGCAGCGCCGAGCCCGTCGAGACGAGCAGCGCGGGGACCTGCGCGACGAGACCATCACCGATCGAGAGCACCGTGAACGTCGCGCCGGCGTGTCCGAACGACATGCCCTTCTGTGCGACGCCGATGATGATGCCGGCGACGATGTTGACGATGAGGACCAGGATGCCGGCGATGGCGTCACCGCGAACGAACTTCGAGGCACCGTCCATGGCGCCGTGGAAGTCCGCTTCGCGCTGGACGGCGAGGCGGCGGGCGCGCGCTTGCTGCTCGTTGATGAGGCCGGCGCCGAGGTCGGCGTCGATCGCCATCTGCTTGCCCGGCATCGAGTCCAACGTGAACCGTGCGGAGACCTCCGAGATCCGCTCCGCGCCCTTCGTGATGACCACGAAGTTGACGATCACGAGGATGAGAAAGATGACCGCACCGACGACGAAGTTGCCGCGGATGACGAAGCGGCCGAACGCGGCGATCACCGAGCCGGCAGCGTGCTCGTCGGTGCCTGTCAAGATCAGGCGGGTCGATGCGATGTTGAGTGCGAGGCGAAACAGTGTGACGAACAGGAGCAGCGATGGGAACGATGTGAAATCCGTCGGCTTCTCGACGTAGAACGCGACGAGGAACGTCAGCGCGCTGATGCACAGCGACAGACCGATCAAGAGATCGAACAACTGCGGCGGCAACGGCGCGAGGGCGATCCCGAGGATGCCGACGAGCGCCGCGGCCATCACGAATCCACTGCTCTTTTTCACGACGTGGCGCTCCGGTTCTTGATCCGGTAGACGTACGCGAGGACCTCAGCGACCGCGCGATAGAGGTTTGCCGGAACGGGCTTGCCCTCTTTGACGAGCTTGTGGAGGGCACGCGTGAGCGGCGGGCGGCTGATCACCGGGATACCGTGCTTGCGCGCAACTTCACGGATCTTCTCGGCCGACTCGTCCATGCCTTTTGCGACGACGACCGGAGCCGCGTCCTTCTTGTCGTCGTACTTGAGGGCGACTGCGTAGTGCGTCGGGTTGACGATCACGACATCGGCTTTGGCGACGGCGACCGACATCCGGCGCTTCGCCATCTCGCGCATCTTCTGGCGACGCTTGCCCTTGATGTGCGGGTCGCCTTCTTGCTCCTTGTGCTCGCGCTTGAGCTCGTCGGTCGACATCTTCATCGACGTGGTCATCTTCCGCTTCGCGAGGTAGTAATCGAGCCCGGCGACCGCGAGCAGCACGCCGATGACAGCCTCGAGCACGCGGACGATCGATGCCGCGGCCATGCCGGCGAGCGCGAGCGGCGTCGTCGGATGAACCTTCGCGGTGCCCGCTAGGGCGAGCGCGACAACGACGCCGACGGCGATCATCTTCGCCATCGCGCCACCGGTGCGACGCACGACCGCGCTGAGGCCGAACGTGTTCATCAGGTTCGCGCCCGGGTTGATGCGGGTGAGGTCGAACTTGATGCCCTTGAATGCGGGCGGCCAACCGAGCTGGCCGAGGATGGCGACGATCGCACCGAGCGCGGCGCCGATGACGACCGGGAACGTGGCGCTCGTGAACGCGTGAAACGCCTCGCTGTTCAGGCCGTCGTGGTTCAGGCCATCGGCCGACATCGCGACGTCGCGCGCGAGGCCGCGAATCGCAGCCCAACCCGAAGCGCCCGTGACGAGCAGCGCGATGGCGCCGCCGGAAAAGGTCGCAGCAGAGACCACATCCTTCGAGAGCGCGATGTCACCGCGTTTGCGGAACTCGCGAACTCGCTTGGGAGTTGGCTTCTGGGTTTTCTCGGATTCACTCACGTCGGCACAGGTTCGGGTGCTAGTTCAGCAACCGCTGTGCCCGCGCTACGTGCTCGAAATATCTCGCTTTCCGATCGTCACTGTCGCCAGGGCTGGCGCTGCCAAACGGCAGGAATGACGGCCGCTATCGTAGGACATTCACGGACGTGTGCGCCACATCCATGGCACCTGCGACGAAGCCACCCGCGCTGGCGACGAGCAACGCCATACCGACGAGGAGGACCGCCGAGAGTGCGATCGAGAACACGTTCACCGCCGGGGCCGCACGGTTCATCACCGCGAGCCCGAGATTGCCGACCAGCGCGGCGAGCATGATCGGGGCAGCGAGTGACAACCCGTAGCCGAACGACGAGCAGGCCTGGCGCACGAGCTCGTTGCTGCCAGCGAGGATGTTGAAGGACGAGGCGGGTACCGTGACACTGCGCACGATGGCCTCGAGGCCATGCGCCGAGATGAAGGCGAGGCTACCGAGCGTCGAGCACAGCGTGCGCAAGATGCCGGCGTTCTCACCCGCATGGACGTCGTACTCCGACGCGAACCCGAGGCCGAGGCTCATACCCATGAGCTGGCCCGCGTTCGCGACGCGCGCCATCACGAAGCGCGCGGTGAGCCCGGTGACGAGCCCAGAGCCGAGCTCGAGCAGCGCTGCCGCAGGGAGCTCGTCGAGCTCGACACCCGGGCGATTCGCCGCGAGCGCGATCGCGACAGAGACGCAGAACACGAGGCGCGCGCGGACCGGGACGCCGCTGTCACCGATCACCGGCGCCGTGAACGCGACGGCGCCGACGCGCATCAGCGCGACGAGGAACGCGCCGAGCTCTGCGGGGGTGACGATCATTAGCGCGGGTTGTCGGGGGTGCCGAGGTCGGTGGGGCCGGCGTTCGTCGTCGACGTTGCCGTCGAAGTGAACGCCGTGATGGCGAAGCCGCCGAGCTTGTCGAGCATCCAGTGGCCGGCGAGCGCGAGCGTGACGAGCGCGACGGCGAGCTTCGGGACGAACGTCAGTGCGGACTCTTGCAGCTGAGTCGCGGTCTGGACGATCGCGATCACGAGGCCGATCACGAGGCCGATGATCAGGAACGGTGCGGCGACCTCAGCGGCGATGGTGAGCGCGGAGCGCCACAGATCGAGCAGCGAGTCCTCGGTCATCCTCGGACTCCTCGCAGGAGCGATTCGACGACGAGGTGCCAGCCATCGATCATCACGAACACGAGGAGCTTGGCGGGTAGCGCGACGACGCTCGGCGGCACCATCACCATGCCGAGCGAGGTCAGCACCGTCGCTGCGACGAGGTCGATGACGAGAAACGGCAGCAAGATCGTGAGGCCGATCTTGAAGGCCATGCGGAGCTCCGAGAGGATGAACGACGGGATCAGCGCGCGCATCGGAATCTCTTCCATCGTCGCGGGACGCGCCGACTTCGAGACCTCGAGGAACAGCTGTAGATCGGTATCGGCGGTGTGCGCCATGAGGAACTTGCGGAGCGGCGGCAGCGCGGCTTCGAGCGCCTGCTTTTCGTCGAGCTGGCCCGCGAAGTACTGCTTGCCACCCTTGTCGTACATCTCCATCGCGACCGGCGCCGAGACGAAGATCGTCATGAACAGCGCGAGACCGACGAGGACTTGGTTCGGCGGAGCCGAAGGCGTGCCGAGTCCCGTGCGCACGAAACCAAGCACGACGATGAACCGGACGAAGCTGGTACACGACAGGACGATCGCCGGGAGCAACGTGACGAGGGTAAGTAGGACGATCATCCCGAGCGGGCCAGCGGTCGTACTCGATTGCTGATGCAGTTGGCTCGGGTCGATACCGAGCTGGCCAAGCGGGTTCACCGGCGACCGCCCGTGGCGGTGAGCATTTCTTTTGCCCACTCGAGGTCGGCGTCTTCGTCGTCGGTCGCGATGTCAGGATGGATCGGCGGGAGCGTCGGCTGCACGGTGCCGGCGCGAGCGCGCAGCTTCAAGATGCCGGCGACCGCGTTGCTCTGCGGTTGCAGCGCGGGTGCTTCGACTTCGGCCGCCAGTTGCTGCTGGAAGGTCTGGTTCGTGGGGGTAGCGTTCGTGATGTTCGTGAGGGCACGCTCGAGCTGCGTCGCCCGAGGCAGATCCTTCTCGGCGCCCTCGCGGTCGGTCTTCGGCCACGAGCCGAGCATCTGCACGTTCTGCTGGGTGACCGAGACGAGCATCTCGCGACCACCCGCCGAGAGCCACATGACCTTCGCCTTGTTCCCGAGGGCGCGCTGCGCGACGACGTCGATCGTCGAGGTGACCGCGGCATCCTGCTTCTTCTTTTTCATCATGTAGCCGCACGCGAGCAGCGTGACGAGCGCGCCGACGCCGTAGACACCGGGCGAGGTCGAGAAGCCATCTTTTGCTTCGGGCGGAATCGGATGCGATTCGGGCTTCGCGGGCAGCGTGGGCTCGATCTTGGGCTCGATCTTGGGCGCGATCTTCGGTTCGAGCTTGGCGACCGGCGCCTCGATCTTGGTCAGAGTAGGCTTCTCTTCGAGCTTGGGTTCTGGCTTGGGTTCTGGCTTGGGTTCTGGTTTGTGTTCTGGTTTCGGTGCGACGACGATCGCGGGAGGCGTGACCTCGGCCAGGGTGTGGCGCGGGATAGCGATGTGGAGGTCGGTCCCGACCTGCGTCGCCTTGGCGAGACCGGCGAGCGTCTTGACTTCGGGGCGGTCGAGGCGGGTCTTGATGCTCAGCACGCGGTTCACGCTGCCGTCGAACTCGACGAGGAAGACCGTCGGGTCAGCGCTCATCATGCGCATCGCGCCGACGGACGCGCCGTTGACCTGGATCTCGATCCGCGAGCGCACCGAGGAAAAATTGAGGTTCTTCGCTTGGACGTTGTGCGCGATGACTTCGACGCTCTGGCCATGGTCTTCGACGTCGAAGCTGATCGCCGGGTCGGCGTGGGCGAGCGCAGGCGCGAGGGCAAGTACGGTGACGAGCGCGAAGCGCATCTTACGATTCCTTCCCGTTGACGAGCTCGATGATACGGATGCCGGTGCGCTCGCCGATCGCGATCGCTTCGGCGCGCGCGACGAGGCGGCTGTTGACGCGAACGTCGAGCGGCGCGCCGGTCGCTTTGTCGAGTGTGATGATCGAGCCTGGACCCAGCCGAGACGCGAGCTCGCTGATGTTCAAGCGTGTACGACCGAGCTCGATCGTGATATCGAGCGGAACGTCGTGAAGCAGGGTTTCGAGCGCCTGCGGATCGAAAGTTTCGTCATCACTCATGACTGTGTTCCTTGGCCGTGCACGACGGAGATGATCTGGATGGCAAGCACGCCGCGACATACGACGGGCTTGGCCCAGGCCTTGAGCACACCCGCGACGTACACGGGCACGCGTGAATCGACGAACTTGGGAAGCGTGTGAATCGAGCCCTGCTCGAGCGTGCGAATCTTGCCGAGCGACATCCGGAGCGTGCCGAGCTCGACGACGACCTCGACGGGGACGTTCATCAGGGCGTTCGCAACCGACAGGCTCTTCGCCTTGATCGCGGCGAGTGCCGCTGGCTTCGGCAGGAGCGCTTCGGGACGCGCGTAGATCTGGACGCGGCCACCGACCGCGCCACTGAAAGCGAGGGTGACGCGCACGACGAGGCGGGCGTCGATCAAGCGCTGGACGATCGCCAGGTCGCCCGACGGCTGGAGCTCGTTGTCGAAGATTTCTTGCCACGACGGCGCGAGGCTCTCGAACAAGGTCCGGCCGACAGGTTGGAACAACCGGAGCGAGATGGCGGACGGCGGACGCGAACCGTCGGAGGTCGGCTCGGCTTCCCCGCAGCGCTTGGCCGCGGCGATGTCGATGATCGAGCCCTGGACCGCGAACACGAGCTCGGCGCCGCCGGAGGTCCCACCCGCGACCCAGGCGCCACGCAGCTCTTCTTTCACCGAGAGACCATCGATCGACTCGGCACCGACGACATCGAGCTGCCACGTACCGGGGAGGTGGTTGCGGAGCGCCTTCGTCGCGCGACGCACCCAGCGGTTCATCACCGTGAGGAGCAACGGTCGCGCCGCATCGCCACTGCGATCGTCGGCGAGGAGGGCCAAGCGCGTCGGCTCGACATCGGGGTCGAGCCCGTGTGAGTTGCGCTTGGGAGCGACTTCTCGGATGGCGTTCTGAATCGCCTCGAGCTCTGCCGCGTCTAGAAGTCCATCACTCACGAGCTCTACTAGTGCAGCCGCTGTGCCCGCTCTAACTCGGCGACTTCGCTAGGCCATGGCCCGTACTGTCGCCAAGCTTGGCGCTAGTTAGCGCTTGAGGTCGTTGACGGTCGTCAACATCTGATCTGCCGTGGTGACGGTCTTGGAGTTCGCTTCGAATGCGCGCTGATACGCGATCAGCGTGACGAGCTCGTTCGAGAGATCGACGTTCGACGCCTCGAGGCTGCCACCGGCGATCGAGCCCCGCTTGCCCGTACCCGCGATGTCGACGAGCGGTTGGCCCGAGTTCTCGCTCTCGGCGTACAGGTTGTCACCCGAGCGCGTGAGGCCTTCCTCGTTCTGGAACGACGCGACGGCGACTTGCGCGATCTTCTGCGTCTGGCCGTTGTCGAACGTGCCGGTGATCGAACCGTCGCTGTTGACGGCGACATCCGTCAGCTTGCCCGAGGCACGACCGTCGATGTTGGTCGCCGAGACCGCGTCCGTGCTCGCGTACTGTGTCGTGCCTGCAAAGCCCGTCCCGCCCGAGGCGATGTCATCGCCGAAGTTGAACGCGATCGCCTGGTTCGGGGTCGCGCCCGTGAAGCTGGCGCTCGAGACGGTTTGCGCCTGGGACTGGAGCGAACCGTTCGTATTGAACTTCATGGTGCCCGCGGCGACCTCGGTCGGCTTGCCGGCGATGCCACCGGTCTCGCCGCCGTCGACCATCGCGTGCCACTCCCAGGCCCCGCCACCGTTGTTGTGAAAGTAGACCTGGGTCTGATGCGCCTTGCCGAGCGAGTCGTACGTCGTCGTCGAGGTCGAGTAGTTCGACGTCGCCGTCGCGGTCGCCGTACTCGTCGGATCCCAGCCAGCCTTCACCACGTCATCGGAGTCGAGATTTACGGTCATGCCCGCCTTCGTCGTGGGAGCGGCCGGACTCTGGCGCTGTGACAGGTCGATATCGCCAGTCGTCTGACTGCGCGTGCCATCGCTCGCGATCGCGTACCCTTGGAGGCGGAGGCCATCCCGGTTCTGCACGAAGCCCGTGCTACCGAGGCTGAACTGGCCGTTGCGCGTGAAGTAGGTCGAGTTGTGGCCGTCGTGGTTGCCCTTGACGACGAACAGCCCGTGCCCGTTGATCGCCATGTCGAGCGGATTGCCGGTCGCGGTGATCTGGCCCTGCGCGAACATCGTCTGCGTCGCACCGAGGTGCACGCCGCCGCCTTCGCGTTGGCCGTTGATCTCACCGCCGAGCATGTCGGAGAAGTAGGCGCGGTCGCGCTTGAAGCCGACGGTCGAGGCGTTCGCGATGTTATCGCCGACGATGCTGATCGCGTCGCCGTGAGCGGCGAGACCGTTGGCGCCGATATAGAGCGAATTGAAGATGGTCATTAGATGTTTCCGTTCGTGGCGAGCGCGGCCGTGATGGCGTCTGTAGTGGCGATGGTGGCGGGCGCGCCGATCGTGGTGATCGTGCTCGGCGAGACTTCGATGCCGCCCATCTTCAGGCTCGATCCGGTCGCGCTCAGCACGACACCGTCGATCGCATGGGCCCAGTTCGCGGTGATGGTCGTGGTTGTCGTGCCGGAATCCACCGACATCGAGTAGCTCCCTTGCTTGATCAGATTGCCCGAGGCGTCGCGCCCATCCCACGCGACGGGTCCTCCGTTCGCCGGGATATCGATGCGTCGCACTTCGTTACCGTCGGCATCTTTGACGACGACCGAGGCGCCCGAGATCGTGCCGGTCGACGACACGTTGATGGGGGGGATATTCGACGCGTCTTTGATCGTCACATCGCCGAGCCTGGCGGTGCAGCTCCGGCCGACGAGGCTCGACAAGCTCGCGTTCGCGGTCGAAGACTGGCTTACCGCGAGCGCGGCAAGTTGTTGATTGGTTTGGGTGCTTTGTTCGACCTGAGAGAACTGCGCGAGCTGCGCGACCATGTCGCTGCCGTCTTTGGGCGAGAGCGGATCTTGGTGCTGCAACTGCGCCATGAACAGCTTGAGGAATTCATCCTTGCTGCCCGCCAGTTTCGTGGTGTCGGCACCGGTCGTCGCGGATGAAGCGCCTGAAGTGATTGAATCGATAGAGCTCACGAATGTTCCTCGAGGGTGAATGCCGACGGCTTGGGCTGCTTCTCGCGTTGCTGATACGCCGGCTTGTCGCCGTTCTGTTCACGCGCGAGATCGCGTTGAGAATCGAACTGTGCAAGTGAAAGGCCACGTCCACGCATGGCGTCTCCGAGCGATCCGGCATTGCGCGCAAGTGCGGCTGCGGTCGAGTCATCGCTCGCGCGCATGGTGACGTTGACGTCGTTACCGCGAATGGCGACCGTCATCACGACCCGACCGTTCGGATCATCGATGACGAGATGTGCGTGGTTCTGCGAGACCAGCTCTTGCGGTTGCGGCTGCGCGATCGGCGCGGCGTGCTGGACCTCGAGCGCGGTCTCGAGCGAGTTGATCGTCTGTTGCGGGACGAGCGAGACGCTCTGCATCGCCATCGTGGGGTCCGGGCTCGCCTGCTTACGCTCGGCAACCTCGTTCAACATGTCGTGGACCGCTTGCTCGAGCGGGGTGAGCGGTGGCTCCGCGGGTGCGAGCTGCGGGGCGACCTCGGGCTTTACTGCGACCATCTGCTCGACGAGCGCGTTGACGGTCGCATCCGCGGTCGCGCCTTCGGTGGCGCTTGCGGTCGCTCTGGCGACGGCAGACCTGAGCGCGAGCTCGGGATCTTGGAGGTCGGGCTGCGGTGTAGCGCCAGCCGCTTGCGTCGCCACGCTGCCGCCATTGATGATCGCCGCGATGATCTGCGCGAGCGCGGACGTATCGGGCGTTGTTTGCGCGAGGCCCTGTGGAGCGGTGGCATCACCGAGGTCTGCGGTCGGCTTCTTGACGACCGGTTTGGTCGCCTTCTGGAGCTGCTTCGCGAAGTCGGACGGCGCCGCCTTGGCGGTTGTTGCGGTCGCGGCGGTCGCGGCAGTCGCGGCAGTCGCGGCAGGCGCGCTGGAGGCCGTTGCCTTTGCCGACGTCGGCTTCGCATTGGTCACGTCGGGCTTCGCCATCGCGGTGACATCGGTGCGGGTGATGGCGGTCATTTCATCCTCGAGCTCGCGAGGTCGTCGTTCGCGAGCTGTTCGGCCTTGGCATCGCGCACGGCGCGCTCTGCCTTGACCATCTCGACGACCCGCTCGGCAGTCTTCAACTGGCGGATTCGTGATCGCAGCCGCACTTCGGCGAGGTTCGTGACTTCGGCTGCCGCGGTATGCGCCTGCTGCGCATGAGTGATCGCGAGGCGCTGGCACTCGACCAGTCCGGCGACGCTGTAGAGCGCGTAGACGCTCGTGACGCCAGTCAGCGTGTCCTCGGCTTCATCGAGCGTGTCTTCGAGGAGGGTCTCTTCGATCGCGATCTGGGTCTGGGCCCGCTTGCTCGCGGCTGCGGCTTCGCCGTGCTCGGCCGCAGCGAGGTCGCGCAGCTTGGACCGCATGTCGCGTACCGAACGTGCGACGCGCGAATTGATCGGCATGGCTATTTGTTCTCCAGCGCCGCCGCGAGCCCGGCGAGGGCAAGCTCGTGCGTCGATGCTTCTTCGGGCGCTTGGCGCGCCCAGGCATCGATGCGAATGCCGATGGAGAGTGCGTGATCGAGGTCTTTATTGACGCCCACGGTGTATGCACCGAGTGCTTGCAGCTCCTGCGCCTGCTTTCGCTGGGCGAGTTGCTCGCGCGCGCGGCTCGCGAGCTGGACGGTGGCTGCGCCGGCAACCCGACGCGCGACGCGCGAGGCAGATTGCAGGATATCGATCGCAGGGAAGTGGCCGCGGCCTGCGAGGTCGCGCGACAGCACGATGTGTGCGTCGAGCAGCGATCGCGCGGAGTCCGCGATCGGATCCGAGAGGTCATCTCCCTCGACGAGGACGGTGTAGAACGCAGTGATCGAGCCCCTGTTGACGCGTGGTGCGACGCGCTCGAGCAAACGCGGCATGTTGGCGAACACGCTCGGGGGATAGCCCTTCGTGGCCGGCGGTTCACCGAGCGCGAGGCCAATCTCGCGGGTCGCCATCGCGAAGCGCGTGAGCGAATCGATGACGAGCAGCACGTTCTTGCCGCGGTCACGGAAGTACTCGGCGATCGCGGTCGCAGCGGTCGCGCCGCGCAAGCGCTCGAGCGGCGAACGATCGGAGGTCGCCGCGACGATGATCATCTTGCTGCGGCGATGCGAGCTCATCAGCTCGACGACCTCACGGCCGCGCTCGCCGATCAGGCCGATCACGATCACGTCGGCTTCGCCCTGGCTCGCGATCTGTTCGACGAGCATGCTCTTGCCACAGCCCGCGCCAGCGAAGATGCCGATGCGCTGACCGCGACCACAGGTCAGCATGCCGTCGATGACGCGCACGCCGGTATCGAAGCGCGTGTCGACGCCGCCGCGCTGATCGATCGGCAGTGCGCCACCATCGAGCGGCACGCGATCGCTGCAACGCGGCTGGTCGCCACCGTCCATCGGCCGACCGAACGGATCGATCACGCGGCCGAGCAGCGCATCACCGACCGCGACATCCGCCGCGCGCCCTGTCGGCCGGGCAGGCGCACCCGCGGCGATGTTGCGCGCGGGCACGAGGGGAATCGCGAGCAGCGTCTCGCCGCGAAAGCCGACCACTTCACACGGTACGACGCCGGTGGTGGTCTCGACTTCCAGGACGTCACCGAGCACCGGGCCGTTCTTCTCGGTCACCGCGATCTGAACGAGTGTGCCGGCAACCTCGGTCACGCGACCGAGCACCTTCGGCATCACCCAGGCGCTGGTCGCCTTGCGGATCGTTGCGAGGGCGGTGATCACGCGGGATCCTGCTCGAGCGCGGTCGCGATCACGTCACGGAGGTCGCGCAAGCGCTCGGCCCACGCATGCGTCGTATCGAGCGCTTCGCCTCGGATCTTGAGGTCGTTCGGCTGCAGCGTCGGATCGGCTTCGATCGTGATCGGTGCATCACCGATCGCAGCTTGGAGCGCGGCGATCCCACTCGGGTGAACCTTCGCGACCGCCGGAGCTGCTCCCGCACGCGCGATCCAACCGCGCACCACGGGCTCGAACAACTCCTGCTTCGGTGCGGTGAGCACGAAGCCTTCGATCGCGGCGATCGCACATGCGGCGATCGCCTCGGCGATCTTATCAATCTTTGCGTCGCGTGCCGCGGCGAGCTCGAGGACCATCGCTTTGAGCGCGTCGCGCAACACCGCGGTCTCACGCAGTCCCTCGGCGCGGCCGGCTTCGATCGCCTTCGCTCGCTGTTCGGCGAGCTCTTGCTCGCGCAGGATCGAGGCACCTTCGTCGACGGCGCCCGGGGTTGCGCCGGGCCAGGTGCCCTGCGGCAACCACGGCGAGGCGACTGGTTCGGTGAACTGGATCTGGAGTGCCGCGGCAAAGGGGCGCGAACCCGCCGCGAGCACCGCGAACAACGGCTGGAGGTCGTCGTCGTTGGCCACGAGCTACTCTTCGCCTCCGCGAGCAGGCAGCGTGATCTTGCCTTCGCCGGCGAGGCGCAGCGTGGCCTCGATGATCTCCTTCTGCGCGGCTTCGACTTCGGAGAGCCGCTTCGGCGCTGCGGACCCCATATCGTCGCGCAGGGTCGAGGCAGCGCGCTGCGAGAGCGAGCCAAGCACGTGATCCTTGAGCTCTTGTGTCGCGGTCTGCATCGCGGTGACGAGCGTCTCGGCCTGAACGGCACGGAGCACGTTCGCGAGCTCTCGGCCCTGGATCCGCATGAGGTCTTCGAAGGTAAACAGCGCTTCGCGGATCTTGGAGGCGATCGATTCGTCACGCTGCGCGATGACACCGAGCAACTCGTCGCCTTGCTCGCTCGTCATCTCGTTGACGATCGAGGCAGAGAAGGCGAGGCCATCGAACTCGGCGCGGGCATCGCTGGTCGCGAGACCGCCGACCGCTTCGAGTGCACGGACGAGGCTCTCGGACGCCTCGGTAACGGCGTGCTCGGGGATCTCTTCGAGAGCCGAGATCCGCGCCGTGAGGTCAGCCGCGACCGGTTGCTCCATCAGCGCGAGCACCTTCGAGGCAACGCGCGGCGGTAGCTGAGTGAGCACGACCGCAGCGATCTGCGGATGCTCGTCGGCGAGCAGTTGCGCGAGGACGTTTGCACGCGCGCTGCGCAGTTGCTGGAGCGGCTCGGGGTTCGGCGCTTCGATGCCGAGCGCCTTCTTTGCGCGCTCGGAGCCGAACGCCTTGTCGGCGAGCTTGCGGAGGTACGCGGGCCCACCCGCGCGCGCCATCGCGAGCGGATCGTTGAGTCCGCGCTCGAGGTCCGCGAGCACGACCTGGATCAAATCCGTGCCGACATCACCGAGATCGTCGACCGCTTCACACAACTTGCGGACATCGCCCATCGACATCCTGGCGAGCACCTGCGCGGCGAGCTCCTCGTCGAGCGAGAGCAGCGCGATGGCGGCCTTCCGCGGACCCGGAAGTACGGTGGTTGAAGTCGTGATCGCGGTCGCCATTATTTCGAAGCTCCCTTAGCAACGGCCGGCGGAGCTTCCGCGAGCCATCCGGTCAACACACCAGCCGCGCGGTCCACATCGGCGCGCACCACATCCATCACGCGTTCTTGCGCAGTCTTGCTGGTGGCCAGGCCTGCGGTCTCTTTACGCTCGAGCGCAGCGGCCACGGCGGCCTTCGAGGCCGGGTCGAGCTCGGCTTCGATCACCTGGCGCTCGAACTCGTGTACCGGTGTCGGGTACGGCAGCTTGCCGCCCTTCAACACGAGCGCCTGGCTCTTGTTCCCCTGCTTGCTCTTCTTGCTCTTGAGGAGGAGCACGATGACGACGAGGAACATCAGCAAGCCACCCGCGCCGGCGGCTGCGACGGGCAGCGGCACCGGCAGGAGCGGCTTTGGCGCGACCGGCATTTCGGGTTCGGTCACGGGCGCGAACGGCACCGAGCGAAGCTCGATCGTATCGCCACGCGCGTCGTCGATGCCGGCGGTGTTGCGCGCGAACGCCATCATCTTGTCGAGCTCGTCCTTCGAACGCGGTATGGGCTTGCCGGCTTTGTCCTTCGGCTCGTCGACGACGATCGCGACGTGGAGCCGCTTGATCGTTTGATCCGGCTTGATCGTCTCGGTGACCTTGTGGCTGATTTCGTAGTTCTTGGTTTCTTGCAGGTCGCCGTTCCCCGGCGCGCTCGCGCCGGCGGCAGGTCCACCCGAGCCGCTCGACGGCGCCGGCGCACCGGGCAGATTGCCGCGCGCGCCAGCGATCCCGCCGACCGACGACTGCGTCGCATTGTTGCTCGGGTCCGAGCCGTGGAGCGTCTTGGACTCGCTGCGGATCGCGGAGGAGTCCTTGTCGTAGTTGTCTTCGGTCGATTTGACCTTGCTCGTATCGACGTCGGCGTTCACGACCACCTTGACGTGACCGACGCCGACGATCGTCTCGAGGAACACGCGGGTTGCATTCGCGGTCTTGGTCTCGACATCTTCTTGATGATTCGACGAGGTCTCGTCGGCGCTATCGAGCGGACCGCGCGGGCCGATCACCGACACCGCTTCGGGCTTCATGCGATCGACGCTCGCCGCGATCAGGGCGCGAATCCCGCGCACTTGCTCGGGCGTGATCTGCTGACCCGGCCGCGTCACGAGCGTGACCGAGGCGGTCGGCGGCGAATCCATCTCCTTGATCGCCGAGCTCTTGCCGAACGCGATCTGGACGTTCGCCGACTCGGTCTGCGCGAGCGACATCACGCTGCGCGACAGCTCGCCCTGGAGGGCACGCTTGAACGCGATCTGCTCGTCGAAGCTCGAGCGGCCGATATTTTGACCTTCGAACAGATCGTCGAAGGTCTTGGTCGAGGTCATCGCCCCCGAGATCGTCGCGATCGCACGAGCCTGCGCGAGTTCGTCGTCGATGACCTCGACCTTGTTATCTTTGATCCGCGCGTTGATCCCGCGGCTGATCAGCGACGTGTACAGCGTCTGCGAGTTGCCCGGGCTCATGCCCTCGGCGACGGTCGACCACTCCTCGGTCTTCTTGAGAAACGAGGTCACGGCGACAAACCCGATGATCCCGACGAGGATCACAACGGCGAGCGTGCGGCGGCCCTTCGGCTGCTTTCCCCACAGCTCGTTGAGCTGGTTCAGGACCTGCTTTGCTTGATTCATCGGCCCTGACTGGGAGTTGGAAGTGAGGTCGGCCATGGCTTAACTCAGACCTGCGTATTCATCAGTTCGCGGTAGGCCTCGAGCGCCTTGTTCTTCAGCGTGACGGCGTAGCGGACGGCGATGCTCGCCTTCTCGCTCGCGATCACGACTTCGTGAATTCCGACGCTGGGGTCGTGCGCCGCGAAGCGTTCGGCCTGGTGCGTCGCATCCTTGTCGAGGTCCTTCGCGTCGGTGAGGATCTTCGAGAAGGCTTCGCCGGGACCTGCGGCCTGGGGCTTGTCGATGGCGTCGAGTGCCGGCGCTTGTTGAACGCCGTAGGCGCGGCTGACGATGCTCATAGGTTACTTGCCAATCCCCAGGGCCTTTTCGGCCATGCTCACAGCGGTCGTCATCGTCGTGATGCCGGCTTCGTACGCGCGCGAGGCGGTGATCATGTCGACCATCTCCTCGACGGGGTTGACGTTCGGATACGCGACGTAGCCTTGCGCGTTCGCTTGCGGGTGCCCGGGGTCGTACTCGAGACGAGGCGGCGCGGTGTCTTCCTTGATCGATGCGACTTCGACGCCTTTGACGGCGCCTCCGAGCTGGCCTTCGGTGCCGGGGACATCGGCCGACTGGAGGACGACGTCTTTCCGCTTGTACGGACCCGGGCCGTTGGCCGATTGGGTGGTCTGCGCATTCGCGAGGTTCGAAGACGCGACATTCATGCGAGCGCGTTGGGCTGCGAGGCCTGACGCCGACACTTCCATCGCGGCAAAAAAGTCCGTATTGGTTCCGACTCTGGGCATCAGGTGCCGTCTCCAGCGGCGTAGCGGAGCAGGGCGAGCCGGCGCGACACGAGCTCGGCCGACGTCGAGTAGCGCGTCCGGTTGGCATCGATCTTCGCGAGCTCGCGCTCGAGCTGGACGTGGTTACCATCGGGAGTCTGGAGCTGGCCTTCGTCGGAGAAGTCCTTCTTGTACGCTGGCTGGTCCGGGCTCTGACCGATGTGACCCGGCTGCGTGGCGGTCAGCTGCTGGCCATCCATCTGCGCGGTCGGGTTGAGGTCGAACGGGCGGTAGCCCGGGGTGTCGACGTTGGCGACGTTGCCGGACAGCACGGTGTGGCGCTCGCGATGAAACGTCATCGCCGCCTCCAGCTTGTCAACGGTGCCAAATTCGTTCGCCACGGATGCCTCTACAGCAAGCTCCGGGCCGATCCCGAGATCGAGTCGGGACAACCAGTTAGCGATCAAGTAGGCGATCACGTCGGCGACCTTGACGCCACTGTCCGCCGGCCGACCTAACGAACGGTGAGTGACGCAATCGCGCGAGCGGTCTTCGGCTTGATGTACGAATCGAGCGCCGATGCTCTCTTTATTATCGATCGCTCGACCACAAAGATCGTGTCGGCCAATGTGCGCGTGGCCGAGCTCCTCGCTCGCGACATCGGCGAGGTCATCGGCTGCACGTTCGATGACATCGCTCACGAGCAACGCGAAATCTCGTTCGAAGGCACCTATGAAGAGGTCGCGCTCAAGCGAGGCGACGACTATCCCGTGTTCGTCACGCTCACCGTTTCTCAGATCCAGGAGACCGAGCTCGGCGATTTCACCGCGTTCACCGCGCGCGATACGACCGAGCGCCGCGTGCTCGAGCGCGAGCTCGTCGCCAAACACTCGGCCCTCTTTGCCGCTCACGCGGATCTCGAAGCCGCGTACGCCGAGCTGCGTGCGACCCAGAACGAGCTCGAGCATCGCAATCGCGAGATCGCGATGCTCGCCTGGCGGGCCGCGGTCGGCGAGCTCGTCGCAGGTATCGCCCATCATCTCAATAACCCGGTGGGTGCGCTTCAGAGCACCACGCGCACCATGACCGACAAGGTCGCCAAGCTCCCGCTCGAGATGCGCGGTGACCTCGAGCGGCTCCTGCTTCGCATCACCAAGATTGCCCATCGCATCGAGCACAACGTCAATGCGATCGTCAAAGCGAGCCGTTCTACGACGGCGGCTGGTCCTCAGCCCGAGCTCCCCCCCGAGCTCGACAGCGTACTCGAGACCTTGTCGAAGCGACTCGACGATATCCCCACCAAGGATCCGTCATGAAGACCGCACGAATCTTGATCGTCGATGATGATGATCACGTCCGAGATGCTCTCGTCGACGAGCTCAGCCCGACCTACACGGTCGAGGCGGTAGCCTCCGGCTCGGAAGCGTTCGACGCCCTCGCCACGCAGCAGTACGATGTCGTGATCTCCGATCTCAAGATGCCCGATCACGACGGTATCGAGGTCCTCGAGTTTGCTCGCGAGCACCAGCGTCCCGATGCGGTGCGCGTGCTGCTCACCGGCTATCTCGACGAGCGGGCACAGCGCGCCTTGATGCGTCCCGATGCGCCGTACAAGGTCGGCAAGCCGTGGCACGACGAGATCGAGGTCGTCGTCCGCCGCGCGCTCGAGCAACGCGATGTCGCTCGCCGCTTGGCCGCCTCCGTCAACGACGCGCTCTCGATGTCCAACTTCGACGACGAGCTCGCGAAGACCGATTCCCCACTCGAGCTCAGCGAAGCCGTCGTCCGCCGCGCCCTCGCCGTCGAGGGTGTGACCGGGGCAGCCACCGTGGTCCGCACCGACGACACCGAGCATCCGTTCACCGGCGGCACGGTGCCGCGCGAAGGTCCAGGTTGGTTCCTCGATCTCCCGATCGATGCCGAAGGTGACCTCCGCCTGCGCGCGCGCGGACTCGGTGACTCTGCGTGCCAGCTCGTCTCGTACATGGCGCATCGCGCGCAACGTCGCTGTGGTGTGCTCGAGGCTCGCGTGTCCTCGCCGTCTGCGGGCAATGGCGGAAGCCGCATGAACCGGCTGATGCGTCAGGCCACCGTCGGTGCGCTGACCTCGTCGTTGTTGCACGACCTCGCCTCGACGATGCAGACCATGACCGTCGCACTCAACGAGATCCAGATGATCGCCGCCGATGGCGGCGATGCCGCAGGCTTGCAGGAAGCCGTCGACGAAGCCTCGATGGCCGGCGACGAAGCCGTCCAGCTGTTCGTGACGATGCGCAAGTTCATCCGCGGCGCCGAAGTCTCGAACAAGCCCGTCAAGACCAAGAAGCTCGTCGAACGCGCCGTCCGCCTCGCGGGCGGTTATGTTCGCGAGCGGTGCAAGCTCGATGTCGGCGAGATCGCCGACGTGACCGTGATGATCGCCGAGCCGCTGTTTTTGCAGGTCCTGGTCAACCTCCTGCGCAACGCCGCGAACGCGTCACCGACGACCGGCACCGTCAATATGAAGTGCCGCGTCGTCGGCAACGAAGTCGTGTTCTCGGTTTGCGATGACGGTCCGGGTGTGTCCGCCGAGATCGGCGAGATCATGTTCGAGCCGTTCGCCTCGGGCACGCCCGAAGGCACCGGCCTCGGCCTCGCGATCTCCGCGCACGTGATGCAGCTCGTGCACGGTCGCCTGAGCTATCGCCGCGAGCCCGAGCGTGGCGCATGCTTCACCGCGGTGCTGCCGCTCGTTTTGAGCAGCGTCCAGGCGGCCGCGAATACGACGACCGAGATTCCCGGGACACTCGCCAAGGAGTAGGCCGGTCCGCGGATCGGACAGCGACAGAGGCGTCCCGCGCCGCGATGAAAAATTCTCTAGCGACGGCGCGTTGACCGCGAACGGACCAACTACACGGCCTTGGCCTGGAGCTGCGGGCCCTCGATGATCGAAAGGAACATCTTCGACTTCTCGAGCTGCGCGAGCGTGCGATCGCAGAGCTCTTGCAGCTTGAGACCGGAGTAGCCGTTGCGCTCGAGCATCTCGTTGACCTCGGGCTCGGCACCATCGGCACCGACGACGTTCGGCTGATCGTTGAAGCGCTCGGCCGCCGCGTGAGCGACGAAGTCTGCGGCCGACACGATCTCGGTGATGTTGCGGAGGTTCGGCGCGAGTCGCTCGCGCACGCCGACCTTGTGGATGCCGTGATGCTGTTCGATCGGGGTCGCGAGGTTCGCGGGGAACCGCCACTGCTTCGCGAGGTGCGCGCCGACGCGGTCGTGCGGTGCGAGACCGCTCAGGCGTTCGGCTTCTTCTTGCGCGATGCCTTGTTCCGAGACCATCGCGCACGCTTCGGCGAACCGATCGGGGGCGATCTTTGCAAGCGCGATCTTGCCCATGTCGTGGAGCAGGCCTGCGGTAAAGCAGGCCCCATCGTCGGGGCAACGCAGCTCGGTCGCGAGCTCGCGCGCCGCGGTCGCGACGGTGAGCGCGTGCATCCACAGCGAGCGCGCGCCACCTGGAACATTCAGCGCCTCGAGCACGGAGATGCCAAGCACGAGCTGATAGAGCGTGTTGAAGCCGACAAAGGGAATCGCGCGGCCGACGTCGGAGACGCCGCCGGGAATGCCGAAGTACGGCGAGTTGACCAAGCGCAGCAGCTTTGCCGAGATCGAGGGATCGGATTTGAGCAGCTCGGCGATCTGACCGACCGTAACATTCTTCGAGTGGATCACTTCGCCGATCTTGAGAGCGACGATCGGGAGCGTCGGCAGGCCGTCGATCGCCTTGAGGAGCTGGCCCGTGTCTTCACGTTGCTGCGGGGGTGTCATTGTTAGCCTCCATCCACGGTCGCTGTCGCCGCATCTGTAGCCGCATCTGTCGCCGCATCTGTCGCCGCATCTGTCGCCGCACCACCGTCCGACTCCGCCACACACATCCCCTCGGCAGAACAGGTCAACCCGCTCGCACAATCACTCTTGCGCGCACACAAACTG
>Ga0209511_1000152_pt1 | contig 81446 bp, 73 predicted proteins | sample SSSSmetaG_FD_184141 | JGI IMG/M metagenome (GOLD analysis project Ga0209511, IMG submission 184141) | Glacier valley bacterial and archeal communities from Borup Fiord, Nunavut, Canada, to study Microbial Dark Matter (Phase II) - ​SSSS... | ecosystem: Environmental > Aquatic > Freshwater > Ice >... | reverse complement strand
CACGATCTCGATGCCCAGCTTGGTGCGTCGTCGAAGCCGGCCCAGGATGCCGTACGAACCTGCATCGAGGCAGCAGGCGCAAAGCTCGTGCTGCCGGCTCCAAAGGAAAAGGACACCTACTACCAGCTGTCGTTCTACGTCGTCGCGCCCTGACCCGATGTCTAGTTCACCGGCGATGGCCCGACGGTTCGTTCGTCACGGTCGCACCGGTACGGTCTCGCGTGCCGCGAAGGATGGCAGCGTCACCACGCTCGCGAAGGGCTACGAGCAAGCGCGCGGCGTCGCCTATGATCCTGCCGGCAAGCGCGTGTTCGTCCTCGGGTATTCGAAGATCACCGAACATCACAAGCTTCACATCATCGCGTCCCGTGACGGCGGCGATCGCCGAAATAGCTACTTGAGGAACGCGACGGTCACACCGTCGCCTCCCTCGTTCGGTTCGCCCGCGCGGAACTTCTCGATGCCCTTGTGCGCGCCGAGATGCTCGCGGATCGCGCTGCGCAGCGCGCCGGTGCCGTGGCCGTGGACCACGAACGCGGTATCGCGGGCCGCGACCAGGCTCTCGTCGAGAAAACGATCGACCGCCGAGACGGCCTCGTCGGCACGCTGACCGCGGACGTCGATCGTGGAATCGATCGTGCGCGAGCTCGCCTTGCCGCCCGCGGGCACGCCATTGATCATCACGACCTGGTTGCCGTCGGGCTTCTCACTATCGGGCTGACGTTCGCGCTCGCGCTCCGCCGCACGAGCGGCGCGATGCGAATCCATCAGCACTTCCTCGATCGGTACGAGCGCTCGCATCGCGCCGAGCCGGACCTCGACCTTGCCGTCGTGCGGCACGGCGACGACCTCGCAGCGACCGAGCCGCGGCACGATCACCGGCGCACCGACGACGAGCGCCTCCACGGTCGCCGGGGTCCCCGGCGGCAGCTTGCGCTTGGGTTCGAGCCGCGAGATCTCACCGCCTGCCGGGACGAGGTGGCGCGTCGCGAGCCGCAGATCCTCAATGGTGAGTACGGCCGCGAGCTGCTTGCCGCGCAGCTCCTTGCGGACCTCCTCGATCTCGCGTCGCGCGCCACGCAGCGCGGAGAGCGCTTCGCCGTGCACCGCACGCAACTGCTTCTCGTAGCGCGCGTTCGAGCGATCGCGCTCGAGCCGCACCGTCGCGCGATCGGCCTCGGCGAGCTCGAGCTCGCTTAACAAGACCACGCGCTCCTGTTCGATCCGACGACGTTGATCGGCGACGTTCGCGAGCAGATCCTCGACCTTCACGCCCTCCGCGCCGATCAATTCGCGGGCACGCTCGACGACCGCCTTCGCGAGCCCCATGCGCGTCGCGACGGCGAGCGCGCCCGAGCTGCCCGGCGAGCCGAGATGAAGCTTGAACGTCGGCTCGAGCTTCTCCATGTCGAAGCCGACCGAGGCGTTCGCGAACCGCGCGTCCTGGCCAGTGCCAAGGGTTTTCAAACGATCGTAGTGCGTGGTGACCATGCCGGTCACACCGGACACCGCGAGCGCCTCGAGCACGGCCTGCGCGAGCGACGCGCCTTGATCTGGATCGGTGCCGACCGCGATCTCGTCGATCAACACGAGCACCCCGGGCGCGGCGCTGATCAACAAATCGCGCAGGTTCACGATGTGACCGGAGAACGTCGATAGATCTTTCTCGAGGTTCTGCGCATCGCCGATATCCGTGACGATGTCGTGGAACCAGCCGATCACGCTGCCGCTCTCGCAGGTCAGGTGGAGCCCTGCGCGCGCCATGACCGCGGCGAGTCCGACGGTCTTCAACGCGACGGTCTTGCCACCGGCATTCGGCCCCGAGATCAACAAGGTCTGCCCCGCGGCCACGGTGACGTCGTTCGCGACGCAACGCCGCTCGCCGAGCAGCATCAGGGGGTGGCGCGCGTGCAAGAGCGCGATCCGTGGCGCCTCGTCGAGGATCGGCTCGGCCGAGATCGTGTCGTCGGCCATGATCGCGGCCGCCGCGATCACGTCGAGCTGCTCGCAGATCGCGGCCGAGATCGAGAAGCCGGTCGCTTCTTCGGCGATCCAGCCGGAGAACTTGATGAAGATCCGGCGCTCCTCGGCGAGCACCTCGGCTTCGGCGAGTTTCAATCGGTTGTTGAGCTCGACGATCTCTTCGGGCTCGATGAACATCGTCTGACCGCTCTGCGACGAGCCGTGGACGATGCCCTTCACGAACCCTTTGCCGTCGGTGCGCACGGGAAGCACGTAGCGATCCTCGCGCTGCGTGTAGTACTGATCCTGGAGATACGTGGTGAATCGCTCGTCGATGAGCAGCGTCTCCATCCGCTTCTCGAGCGTGTTCTTGATCATCGCCGCGGCCTTGCGCAGCGGGCCGAGGCCATCGCTCGCGTGATCGACGAGCCGACCGTCTGCATCGAATGCGTCGAGGATCGGATGAAACACGTGGCCGAGATCCGCGAGCCGCTCGCCTTGCACCGCGAGCCGAGGCGCGTTGGCGGCGTGCTCGCGCAGGTGTACGCGCAGCCGCTCGAACGCACGGCCGGTCGACGCGACCGCGACGAGCTCCGCCGCCTCGAGGGCCGCAGATTTTTTGACCCGATCGACCGCGCCCGCGATATCGGCGATGCCGCCGAGCGGCAACCGCTGGTCGATCGACGCGAGCGTGCGCGCTTCGGTGATCTCGGCCGCGCGTAACCGCGCGGCGTCGATCGCGGGCAACAGGATCTCGCCGCGCACGGCTGCTTCACCGCGGCGCGTCGCGCAGCGCTTGGCCCAGTGGTCGACCAAGGTCGGCCAGCCGAGGTCGTCGAGAGTCCGCTGCCCGATCACGAGCCGATGCTTAGCAGACGATCGGCTAGCCGGGAATCAGATCGGCCAGCGTAGGCACCACCCGGTTCCGTCCACCGCGCTTGGCCGCGTACAGGTTGTCGTCGGCCCGCTTGATCAGGCCCGCAGAGTCGACACCGTTCTCGCGATGCAGCGTGGTCACGCCGAGGCTGATCGTGAACGAGATCTGCTTGTCCTCGAACGCGCACGGCTTCTCTTCGATGATCTGGCGCAGATGATCGGCAAACACGATGCCGCCCGGCAGCGCGGTCGACGGCAGCACGCAGGCAAACTCTTCACCACCGTACCGCGCGAATAGATCCTCGCGCCTTATCCGAGGCTTGATCCGGCCCGCGAGATCCTTCAACACCGCATCGCCGGCGAGGTGGCCATGCGTGTCGTTCACCTTCTTGAAGTGATCGACATCGAACATCACGAGCGTGAGCGGATGACCGTAGCGGCTCGCGACCGCGAGCTCGCGATCGAGGAACTCGGTGAAGAACCGCTTGTTGTGGATCCCCGTCATGCCATCTTGGATGGCCATGTTGTGGATCGCCTCGTGGTACGCGCTCTCGATGTTCGTGCCCGAGAGGAACTTGTAGATCGCGTCGCCGAACCGGACCTGATCGCTATCGGCGAGCTGCTGCGCACGAATGCGCGCCTCGTTCACGAACGTCCCGTTCGTCGAGTTGAGGTCTTCGACCCACCAACCGCCGTCGTCATCGATATAGATCCGTGCGTGCTGACGCGAGACCGAGCTGCGGCTGACGACGAAGCCGGCTTCGCTGTCACGCCCCACGATGTACTGCGAGTTGATCAGCGGAATCCGGCGACCGATGTCAGGACCCGGCGGATGAAGATTGACAAGGCATGCGTCACCCGCAGGAGGTTTCTTCTCCTGCGTCAACGGACGGCTCAGGATGAGCGTCCCACCATCTCGGTAGTCGTCAGTCACAGCGATTCTGGAAAACCTTCAACGTCGAATCTTATTATGCCTCGGAGGTCCACTCAATCGGAGCGACCAACTGCCTCGAAACGACGATTTGCACCTTGGACGGACCCGGCAACGGCGCCAAGAAAACCGCGCTCGATGATTGCTTTGCCGAGCTCTCGCCGGTCCGCCGGCAGCAGCTCGACCAGGTGGGACAGCACGTCGCCCGCCTGCGCGATGGCCATGGTGGACAGCACGAGGTGGCCACCGGCGACCGCTTCTGTGACCGCGATCGCATCCTCGGGCGAGGCGACCTTTCCGACGACGATCACGTCCGCGCCCTCGCGCATCGCCGCGACGACGCCGGCGCCAACCGAGGCGACGTGATCGCCGATTTCACGCTGGCTGATCCACGGTCCCGGCGCGTGGACGAGCTCGATCGGGTGCTCCAGCGTGACCACCCGGCGGCCATGTTCTCCGAGATAACGGACCAAGGCCGCCAGCGCGGTCGTTTTGCCCGATCCCGCGATCCCGGCCACGACCACCAGACCGCGCTGGTCGAGCCAGCCCGAGACCTCGGGGGGGAGCCCGATCCGGTCGAGCGCCGGCGGCTCGCCCACGAGCATGCGGAGAGCGGCGCCCGGACCCAGGTGATCGCGCGACAGGGTCACCCGGACGCGCCCCATCCCGTCGCCATACGCAAAGGTTGCGGTGCCGAGCGCGGTCCACGCGTTGCGCGCGTCGGCCGGTGCAACCGAGCCAAGCTCGCGCGACAGCGTCTCGGCATCGCTCACGGCACGGTCGAGCACGCGGAGCTCGCCACCCGCACGCACGAGCGGAGCGACACCTGGCGCTAGATACAGATCGCTCGCGCGTTGACCGCGCGCTGCGTGGGTGAGCGCATCGAGAAAGGTGCTCCCGCTCGCCGCGGGCGCGGTCGTCGTCACGGCCTCGCCCGCGTACTGGCCACGCTCGATCGCGAGATCGCCGCCAGCGACTGCCGGAGCGCGTTCCGCCGGTGCCGACGCGGGACGGATCGCGCGCACCGGCGAACTACCGACCGAGACCGCAACGGGTGCGGGTGCGGCAACCGCAGGCCCATCGATCGTGACTTGCCAGCTCCCCGGCTTCGGCGCGATCGAGATCGCGTAGCGGATCCCGTTCGATTCGTAGTCGAACCGAGAGGGCTTGTTGCCATCGATCTGATCGAGCGACGCGGGCGGCGCGATCTCGCGCACGAGCATCACGAGCTGATCGTGCGCGACGACTTGCGTCGCATTGCGATCACCCGCGGGAAACTTCAGCGTGACTGCTTGGCCCGAGGTCAGCACCGCACCGACGGCGCTGAACCGCTCGATCGAGCGCAGGAAGACGTCGACCTTCGGCATGTCAGTCGCCATGCTAGCCTTATCACGATGCCGCGCGCCACCCAGCTGCTCGCTGTCACGACGGTCGTCGCGCTAGCCGCGAGCGCTTATCTGGTCGTCGAGAATCGCAGCCTCCGTCGCGAGCTCACGGCGCGGGCACCGACACGGCCGCTCGCCGAAGCTCTCGCAGCACGCCCGAGCGACCCGTGGACCACGCCGATGCGCGCCGGCACCACGCCCAGACCCCATGGTCCCGCGCCGACGTTGCCGGTTCTAAAAGATCAAAGAGAAGATAGCCGGCTCGAGCGTAGAGTGCGCCGGCAAGGTGAATTCGCCGCGATGTTCGGACGCCTCGATGGCGAGACGGCCGAGGAGTATCGCGCGCGCGTCGCGCCGATGATCGCGACGGGTCTCGCGATTCCGCGCGCGCGCGTCGAGGAGATGCGCAAGGAAGCCGAAGCTGCCGCGCACATCACGCCCGAGCAATCGAAGAAGCTCGATACCGCCTTCGACAAGGTCTACGACAACGTCCTCGACTACACCAACAAGGCGATCGCCGACGGCACGCTGTCACCGTACGAGCGAAACGTCTCGGGCTGGCTCGAATATGCCGGCGGGCTCGGCACGATGTTGAACGAGACCAACGGCCAGGTCGGCCAGGTTCTCTCGGCTGACCAGGTGCAGGCGATGACCGCGAGCGGCTTCGAGTGGGGTGAATACCTCGGGCTCGAAGCGCCCTGGGAGAAGCTCACGCCGCCGCCGTTCGCGCCCGGCAAACACTAGGCATTCACTCGGCGCGGTGTGCCGTCGTCGACGCCGTTCACGCTGTGACCCGAGGATGACCGTGCTTCCAGATCGCGAAGACGTTGGAATGGCATGTGGGTAGGCCACATCGATGCAATTAACGGCTCGACAATCGTAGGTTGCGTGTACTACGAGTCGCGCGGGACTTTGCTCGTCATCACCGCGTCGAGCTCGTCGCTGACGCGCGCGTGCTCGAGCAAGAGCTGGGTGACCGAGGCCTGCACTTCATCCTTGCCGCCGATCGCGCACGGCGAGAACTCGAACTGACCGGTCTCCCAATCGAGCAGCTTCATCATGCGAGCGCGCGGTTGGCCATCGTCTCGGGTCGCTTCGACCTTGAGGATCTTGCCCTCCGAGACGAACAGCCGGGCGATATCGCCGTCACGCATGAGCAAGAGGATTCCAGATTTGCGTTCGAACTCGAAGAGCGAGAGCAGCGTCCCGAGGCCGATGTCGCTGAGGTTGCCGCGCAAGCCGGGGTTCGCGACGGGTGCGAGCGGCGCGACGACGCGATGGACGCGGATCACCAATTCCTCGTCGAGGAATGGCTTCGGAATGTAATCGCGCACGCCGGCACGGAAGGCCTCGAGCCGACCGAGGTCACCTTCATCGCCGGTCAACACGAGGGGGACCATTCCGAGGCTCTCGTGATCGGCCATCGCGTATGCGAGGTCTATGCCCGACATGCCATCCATGATGGCCGCGCAGACGATCACGTCCGGTCGCCACTGCGTGCAGGTCTCGAGCGCATCGGTCGCACTCGCGCACGGTGTGACCTTGAAGCCCGCGCTCTCGAGACATCGCGCCATGCGCGCGCGCAACGGAGGACTGGGCTCGACCACGATCGCTTGCGTCGTCGTATTGAGACCGGGGCTCGTGATCTCGGTGCGCAGGCTTTCGATGTGCGCACGGAGCTTCAGCTTCGAAGCGGTGTCGCCACCGACGAGCTCGAAGCCCATGCCAGGATGACGACCGAGCGCGCGCGCTGCCGACGGCGTGAGCATGTGCGCGACGCGACCGCGGATGCCAAGCAACGTGCCATCGGGGAGCACGAGACGAATTTCGCTTTCTTCGCCAACCGGCAAGAGCGCTTCAGTGCGGATGAACAATCCACGAACCGAAAGATCTTCGGTCTCAGCTTCGACAACGCCCGACGGCCGGTCGAACTCGACTCGACACCGACTGACGAGTCGTTGGTCCCGACCGCGGCGCGCATTTGCCACCGTAAAAAGTGTACCGAGTAGGGATTTGGTTGTCCTCTTTGCAACGTGCGCGATCGCGAACTCTCGATATTTCAGTAAGTTGGCGATCTGGCTGGACTTCCTTCGTTGTTTTCAAGAATCTCTGAAGCATCCTGGATCATCGGAGATAAGAATGCCCGTCGCCCTCGAAAATTCCGTGGTGCTCGATCGCTTGGCTCACGTCAGCATGGCGCGTGGTGCGCACGACCTCGGCCAGCGGCTAACCCTTCTCGATCGTTGGGTCAAGGCCGACCTCGTCGAGTTCGAAGCCGAGCTTGCGGTGTTCCCGCGGGGCGCCCGCGTGGTGCAAGTGGCGGCCCACCACCTCTTGGATCTGGGTGGCAAACATCTCCGCCCGACCTGCGTGGCCTTGGCCAGCCGGTTCGGTGACGGCTTCACGGCGACGGCCCGATCGCTCGCGGTGTCGGTCGAGCTGGTCCATACGGCTACCCTGCTCCACGACGACGTGGTCGACGTCGCCGAGCACCGCCGTGGCAAGCTGGCGGCCTCGGTCGAGTACGGCAACGCGGCCGCGATCTTCGCGGGCGATTGGTTGCTGGTCAACGCGCTCCGCAAGATCGGCGCCGCGAAGGTCGAGGGGCTCCTCGACAAGATGTTGGGCGTAATCGACGACATGATCCTCGCCGAATCGCTCCAACTCGAGCGGCGCGGCAAGCTGGTCGCGAATCGTGACGAGTACTTCAAGATCGTCGAGGGCAAGACCGCCTCGCTGTTCCGCTGGGCGATGGTCGCCGGTGCGCGATCCGCCGGGCTCGATGCGAAGGCCGAGCTGGCGCTCGATCAGTACGGGTTCCACCTCGGTGTCGCGTTCCAGTTGATCGACGACGAGCTCGATTTCCGCACGGGCACGGGCAAGGACCCGCTCGTCGATCTGCGCGAAGGAAAGATGACCTATCCGCTCGTCGTCGCGATCGAGCGCCAGCCCGCGCTCCAGGCGCAGATGGAGGCAGCGCTGCAGGGCACCGCGGACTTCGCGATGACCGCGAACGCGATCCGCGAGACCGGCGCGCTAGTCGCGACGCGCGAGCTCGCCGAGGAGCATGCGAACCGCGCGCTCGACGCCTTGAGCACTCTCCCGAAAGGGCCGGCGCGCGACGCCCTCGAGACTGTCGTCCTCGCGTCGCTGGAGCGCAGGTCGTGAGCGACCTTGTCAAGGTCGAGCCCGCGACGCCAAAGCTCGGCTCGGGCCAGATGTTCGATCAGATCGCGCCGCGCTATGACTTCGTCAACCGGGTGCTCTCGCTCGGTCTCGACAAGCGCTGGCGCCGCCGCGTGATCAAGGAGCTCGAGCTCGCCCCGACCGCTCGCATCCTCGATGTCGCGACGGGGACCGGTGACCTGGCGGTCGAGCTCGCGAAGGCGGCGCCGCAGGGCCACGTGATCGGGCTCGATCCCTCCACGCAGATGCTGTCGTTCGCCGTGCAGAAGATGGCGAAGCTCGGCCTCGCCGAGCGCGTCACCCTGGTCGAAGGCGATGCGCAGCAGCTGCCGCAGGCGAACTGCGAGTTCGATGCAGCGACGATCGCGTTCGGCATTCGCAACGTTCCCGATCGCGCGCAGGGTCTGCGCGAGCTCGCGCGGGTGGTGCGGCCGGGTGGTCGCATCGCGGTGCTCGAGCTCGGCGAACCACAGAGCGGGTTTTTCGGCCGCGCCGCGCGGTTTCACACCCGGCAGATCGTGCCGCGAATCGGCGCCTTGCTCTCGGGCAAGCGCGCGTACCGCTATCTCCAAACCTCGGTCGCTGCGTTCCCGGCGCCGGATGTGTTCGCGCAGCTCATGCGCGACAACGGCCTCGAGGTCCAGAAGGTCATCCCGCTGACGTTCGGCGTGTGCACGCTGTTCATCGCAACGCCGAAGGAGCCGTAGATGCGGCTCGACGATGGCGCGGCGGCCGTCGCCGCGAAGGCCGACCGTCCACTCGACGATCATCTGCTCGATACCGGGCTCGCGATCGCACGTGCGAGCGCGGGCATCACGTGCATCGCGCTCCCGGTGCCGGTGGTGGCTGCGCCCGCGATCATCGCGGCGTGGCGCTCGGCGCCGATGGCTGCATGGAGCACGAGTGATCAGGCGTACGTCGGCATCGGCGTCGCGCGCGAGCTCCGTGGCGAGGGCCCGGATCGGTTCGCGCAGGTCGTCGCGGCCGCGAAGCAGATCGAGGTGACCTCGACGGTCGGACATCGCACGTGGGTGCCCCGGCTGTTTGGCGGCGCCGCGTTCACGCCAGGTGGCGCCGATCAGACGCCATGGACCGGCTTTGGTGATGCGTGGTTCGCGTTGCCGCGCTGGACGTATGGCGGCGGCTGGCTCGTGCTCGCGGTCGATGCGCGCGAGGCGAAGCAAGATGCGCGCTGGCACGACGACCTCGCGGCGTTTCGCACGGCGATCGGCAATGGCTTCGCGGCGCGACCGCAGCCTGCCCTGCGAACGATCGAGCCCGGTGACACCGATGATTATCGCGCGTACGTGCGCGCGATCACCGACGCGATCGCGCGGGGCGAGTGCGAGAAGATCGTCGCCGCGCGCCATGTGGTAGTGACGCTCGCCGGGGAGGCGCGACCCGCGGATCTGTTCGACGAGCTCGATGCACGCCATACCGAATCGGTGCGCGTGCTCGTGCGACCGCCGAATGCCGGCACGCTCGTCGCGGCGACCCCGGAGCGGCTCGTGCGGGTCGAAGGCACGAAGGTCAGCTGTGATGCCCTCGCAGGTTCGATCGCGCGCGGTCGCGACGATGCGGCGACGCTGCGCGCCTCGGCAAAAGATCGCAACGAGCACGCGCTCGTCGTCGAGGCGATCGTTTCGACGCTGCGCGGTTTCGGTGCGAACGTGACCGCGGCGAGCGAGCCCGGGATCCGCACACTCCGCCAGATCGTTCACCTCCACACGCCGATCACGGCGACGCTACCCGCGAAGCTCCACGTGCTCGAGGTGGCCGCCGCGCTGCACCCCACGCCCGCGATCGGCGGTACGCCGCGGTCGGTCGCGACGCGCTGGATCGCCGAGCGCGAGGCCGCGCGCGGCTGGTACGCCTCGCCGGTCGGGTGGTTCGATCTCGAAGGCAACGGTGAGCTCGTCGTCGCGATCCGGAGCGGCGTCATCGAGGGCGAGCACGTGTATCTTTACGCGGGCTCGGGCATCGTCGCGGGCTCGGATCCGGACCGCGAGCTCGTCGAGACCGACGTCAAGCTGGCTACCATGCTCGGCGCGCTGGGTGTCTCGGCGTGAACCCCTCGGTTGTCCAAGCGCTGTGGGCGGAGCTGCTCGTCGCCACGCTCGGCGATGCGGGTGTCACCACGTGCGTGGTCAGCCCGGGCTCTCGATCCACGCCCTTGGTCGCCGCGCTCGCCGCCGATGGCCGCCTGGCCCTGCCGACGATCATCGACGAGCGTGCAGCGGCGTTCTTCGCCCTCGGCCTCGCGCGTGCAACCGGGATCCCGGTCGCGCTCGTATGCACGAGTGGCTCGGCTGCCGCGCACTACTTGCCAGCGATCGTCGAGGCGAGCGAGGCGGGCATTCCACTGATCGCCATCACCGCCGATCGGCCGCCCGAGCTCCAGCACTGCGGCGCATCGCAGACGATCGATCAGATCGGCATCTACGGCCGTTTCACGCGCGCTGCGTTCGATCTCGGCGCACCGCACGGTAGCGAGCTCGCGCTGCGCGCCGTGCGCCGCACCGTGATCCAGGCGGTGACCGCGAGCCGTGGGCCGCGCCCCGGGCCGGTGCATCTCGACGTGCCGCTGCGCAAGCCGCTCGAGCCGGTCGCGCCGTGCACCGAGGAAGAGCTCGCGCTCGCCGCGGTGGTCGCGCTGTTGAAGTACAAGCCGATCGTCATAGCGCCTCCGCGCTTGACCGCCGACGTGGAAGCGGTCGCCGAGCTCGTGGCGCGGATCGCAGCCGAACCGAATGGCATCGTGATCGCGGGTGCGCTGCCGGTCGGCTTCGCGCGAGACGCGATCCTCGAGCTCTGCGCTCGTGCCGGCTATCCGCTGCTCGCCGAAGCCGGGAGCCAGCTGCGGTTCGCCGCGCGCCCGGGCGTGACCGCGATCGATCATGCGGACTTCGTGCTCGCGAGCAAGCTCGCACCGGCGCCGAACTTGATCATCCAGCTCGGCGCCGAGCCCGTCGCCGCGGCATGGCCCGGTGCGAAGATCGCATTCGCGAACGCCGAGCGCTGGATCCTCGGCGACGCGTTCCGCGACCCGGATGGTGCGGCGCACGTGATCACGGGCGACGTCACGTTGACCGTGCCGATGCGCGGCGATTCCGAGTTCACGCGCGCGTGGCGCGAGGCCGAAGCCCGTGCCTCCGCCGCGGTGGAGCAAGCGCTCGTCGCACACGCCTCGAGCGAGGCGGCCACGTTGCAAGCGGCCCTCGGCGCGCTGCCTCCGGGTGCCGTGGTCCAGATCGGCAACAGCCTGCCGGTCCGCGTCGTCGATCAGATCGCGACCGGTTCGAAGGTCCACGCCGTCATCACGCAGCGCGGGGCAGCGGGCATCGATGGCCTCGTTGCTTCGGCGACCGGCGCGAGCTGGGCCGGTGCGCCGGTCTTGCTGATCCTCGGCGATGTCAGCTTCGCGCACGACCTCGGCGGCTTGCTCGTCGCCCGCACGGCGAAGGCGCCGCTCGCGATCGTCGTCGTCGATAACGGCGGTGGTCGGATTTTCGGTGGCCTGCCGATCGCGCACAGCGCGTCCGCCGCGACGTTCGACGTGCACTTCACCACGCCGCCCGCGATCGATATCGTCGCGGTCGCGACCGCGCTCGGCCATCGCGCGGTCCTGGCCACCACCCCGGCCGCGCTCGGTCGGGCCGTTGCGACCGCCCTCGCCGTGCCCGGCGCCACGATCATCCATGCGCCCGTCGATCCGACCGGCGCTCGCGACCTACGCCTCTCTGTTCTCGAGCACCTCACAGGAGCACGTCATGGCTGAGCTGAACTGGACCACGCACCCTGGCTACGACGACATCAAGTATCAAACGTGCGACGGTATCGCCAAGATCACCATCAACCGTCCCGAGGTTCGCAACGCGTTTCGCCCGCAGACCACGGCCGAGATGATCCGCGCGTTCGACGAAGCGCGCGACGACGGCTCGGTCGGCGTCGTCATCCTCACCGGCGAAGGCCCGCTCGCGTTCTGCTCGGGCGGAGACCAGCGCGTCCGCGGGAAGGGCGGCTACGTCGGCCCGGACGGCGTGCCTCGCCTGAACGTGCTCGATCTGCACATGCGCATCCGCTATCTGCCCAAGCCGGTGGTCGCGATGGTCGCGGGCTATGCGATCGGTGGCGGCCACGTGCTCCACCTGGTCTGCGATCTCACGATCGCGGCCGACAACGCGAAGTTCGGGCAAACCGGTCCGCGGGTCGGCAGCTTCGACGCCGGCTTCGGCAGCTCCTACCTGACTCGCTGCGTCGGACAGAAGAAAGCGCGCGAGATCTGGTTCCTGTGCCGCCAGTACGGCGCGCAAGAAGCGCTCGACATGGGCCTCATCAACACCGTGGTGCCGCTCGCCGAGCTCGAAGCGACGACGATCCAGTGGTGCAAGGAGATGCTCGTGCAGTCGCCGACCGCTCTGCGCTTCCTCAAGATGGCGATGAACGCGGACTGCGACGGCCAAGCCGGCATGATGGCGTTCGCCGGCTCGGCGACGCTCATGTACTACACGACCGACGAAGGTCGTGAAGGCAAGGAAGCGTTCCTCGAGAAGCGTGCCCCCGATTTCTCGAAGTTCCCGCGGTATCCCTGAGATGGCATCCGTGTGGATCCAAGCCGCGCGGCTACGCACGTTGCCGGCCGCGGTGGTGCCGGTCGTCGTCGGTACCACGGTCGCGCGTGCAGCCGGTGGGATCGCGTGGGGCCCTGCCCTCGCGGCACTCGCGGGCTCGCTCGCGATCCAGATCGGCACCAACTTCGCGAACGACGTGTTCGATGCCGAGAAGGGCGCGGACGGTCCGGACCGGCTCGGACCGACCCGTGCTGTCGCTACCGGCTTGATCAGCGCGGCCGCGATGAAGCGCGCAATGATCATCGCGTTTGCGATCGCGACTGGCTTCGGCGTGTACCTCGCGAGCGTCGGTGGTTGGCCGGTCGTGGCAATCGGGCTCGCGTCGATCGCCTCGGGTATCGCGTACACGGGTGGCCCGTGGCCGCTCGGTTATCATGGACTTGGCGATCTGTTCGTGATGATCTTCTTCGGCTTCGTCGCGGTGTGTGGCACCGCGTACGTCCAGCTCGCGACCGTGCCGTGCCTCGCGGTCTGGGCGGCGATTCCGGTCGGCGCGCTGGCAACCGCGATCATCGTCGTCAACAATCTGCGCGACCGGCTGCAAGATGTGCGCGTGGGCAAGCGTACGCTCGCGGTCCGGCTCGGACGCGGAGGTGCGATCGCCGAGTACGCGATCCTCCTCGGGGCGAGCTACGTGGTCGCGATCGGGCTCGCGACCGCGTACAGGCACTGGTGGCTGCTCCTGCCACTCGCTTCGTTACCGCTCGCGATCGTCCGGCTGCGCGCCCTCGTGCGCGCGGTCACGGGCCCCGAGTTCAACGACTGTCTCGCGGCGACCGGCAAGCTCTTGCTCGCGTATGGCGTGCTGTTCGCGATCGGGCTTTGTCTGTGACCACGATCGTCGGCGTCGCGCACTGTACGGTGCGTTGGCCGATCGAACCGCGCGGCGCGGCGCGAGGTGCATGGAACGAACGTACGGCGGTGATTGTCGGCGTCCGTTCCGCGCAGGCGACAGGTCTCGGCGAAGCTGCGCCGCTCCCCGGCATGTCGATCGATCGGATCGCCGACGCCGAGGCGGCGTGTATAGACCTCGCCGCGTGCGTGCCGATCGCCTTCGAATCGACCGCGCAGGCGAGCGCGGTCGCCGATCGGATCACGGCGGCACCGGCGGCGCGCTTCGCGATCGAGACCGCGCTGCTCGCGGCACTCGCGCAGGATGCGCGGACGAGCATCGCTGCGCTGTGGGGCGCGACCTCGCGAGTCGCGCTTCGCAGCGCGGTGGTCGTCGACGATGAAGCGGAGGCGATGCTGGCCGTCGCGCGCGGCGCGCGTTGTCTCAAGATCAAGGCCGAGCATCCGGATCGCGTGCTCCGGATCGCGGCGGCGGTGCCCGGCGTGCCGCTGCGCGTGGATGCCAACCGCATGTGGCCTCGCGCGGACACCGAGCGCTGGCTCGGCCTGCTCGCGGCACTACCGATCGAGTATGTCGAAGAGCCGTGCGTGGGCGCGAACGAGCTGCTCGCTTACGATCTGCCGTGCAAGATCGCGCTCGACGAAAGTCTGATCGGGCTCGATCCGAGCGAGCTCGCGCGCGCGATCGTGTCGCCGAGCCTCGCCGCCCTGATCCTGAAGCCGACGCTGCTCGGAGGATTCGCCCGCTGCCACGAGCTCGCGGTCCTCGCGCACGAGCATGGCGTCGCGCCGATCGTCACGCACACTCTCGAAGGTCCAATCGGCACCGCGGCATGCGCCGAGCTCGCACGCTCGATCGACGCGGATGTCGCGGTCGGCCTGGCACCGCACCCCGCGCTCGAGCACTTCTTCGATCACGTAGGGCACGTGTGAGCGTGCTCTCGATCGCGGCCGCCGCACGCGACGCCGGTGACCTCCCCGCGATCATCACCCTTCACCGGACATGGACGTTCGCGGAATGCGCCGAGCTCGCACGCACGCCCGGACCGGTGCTCGTCGCCTTGCCCGAGGTCACCACGATCCTCGGCGTGTACGGCGCACTCGAAGCGGCGCAACCCGTCGCGATGCTCCACGCGAAGGCTTCGCCCGACGACCAAGCCCGACAGCGCGCGGAGATCGCGAACGCGACACTCCCGGCGGGCACCGCGTTCGTGTTGTTCACCTCGGGGTCGACCGGCGCCTCGAAGGGCGTGGTGCTGTCGCGCACCGCGATCACGGCGGCGGCACGCGCGAGTGAAGCGCGGCTCGGCTGGCGGGAAGATGACCGCTGGCTGCTGCCGCTCCCGATGGCGCACGCCGGTGGGCTCTCGATCGTCGTGCGCTGCTTGATCGCGCGGAAGCCGTTGATTCTCGTCGAGCACGACACCGACCTTGCGGTCGCGATGCGCGATGCGCGTGCGACGATCGCCTCCTTCGTGCCGGCACAGCTCGCGAGTCTCGTGACCGGTTCGCCTGCCGCGTTGCGCGCGATCATCCTCGGGGGCGCCGCGACGCCACCGAACCTCCTCGCGACCGCACTCGCCGCGCACTGGCCCGTGCTCACCTCGTACGGCCTGACCGAGACGTTCGGCCAGATCGCGACCGCGCGGACACCTGGTGGCCCACTGGTCTTACTGCCAAGCGTCGATGTCGAGTGCTCGGCCACGATCGCGATCCGCACGCCGCAGCTCGCGACCTGCTATCTCGATGGCACCGCGATCGCCCCGCAGCTCGTCACCGCCGATCTTGGAGAGCTCGAAGCCGATGGGACCTTGCACGTGCTCGGTCGCCGCGACGACGTGATCATCAGCGGCGGCGAGAAGATCCATCCGCTCGAGGTCGAAGCGATCCTCACCGCGACTCCCGGGATCTCGTCGGCGTGCGCGTTCGGGGTCGCCGACGAGCGCTACGGCCATGTCGTTGGCGCCGCGATCGTCACCGCCCCCGCGTTCGACCGCATCGCCGCGCTCGCCCACTGGCACGCGACGCTCGCGCCGTACGCGCGACCGCGCTGGCTCGCCGAGGTACTCCAGCTACCGTTACTGCCCTCGGGCAAGCTCGATCGCCGCACGATCGCGACGCTACGCTCGCTGCCTGTCGCGTATTGAAGACTTCGACGCCGACTTTCACGTTGTCGCCACAGGCGCTGACGATCATCGCCGTCACCCACCTACCCACAAAGCCCCACCGCGTGCTCCCAGGTTAGCCTCTCGACTACTCCAACCGTTTGTTGCTTCGTGCACCCCGGTTAAACGTTGAGCTAGCGCCCCGTGAGACAGCGCGATCCAATGGTAGGTTGGGCGCGGTGAGTGCGCAGTTCCTCGACGACGAAGCACGGGGTGCATTCGCACGTGCCGTCACGCAGATCGAAGGGTGCTCCGCGGTCGAAGTGGTCGTCGCCGTGAGGCGCGCCTCCGCGACCTACCGGCACGCCAACGTAGTCGTGGGGGGTCTCGCCGCGTTCGCGGGCCTCGCCGTGACGTTGTTCGCGGAGCACTCGTTCGCGCTCTCTTCTATCCTGGTCGATCCGTTCGTCGTCGGTGTGCTCGCGGGCTTGGTGATCGAAAAGGTGCCCCAGGTGAAGCGCTGGCTCACGCCACGCTCCATCTTGAAGGACCACGTGCGGCGCGCGGCGCGCGCTACCTTTGTCGAACGCGGCGTGCACGCGACGACCGGGCGCAGTGGTGTGCTGGTCTACATCTCGTGGCTCGAACAAGAGCTCGCGTTGATTCCAGATCTCGGCTTGGCGGCGGCGCTCGACGAGGGCGCGCTCGCGAAGGCCGAGGCGGCGCTGATCGCGCAACTTCGATCGGGCGGAGCGGCGGTCGGCAGCGCGCTCGCGCAGCTCGCCCCGATGCTGGGTGCGGCGATGCCGCATAGCGATGACGACGTCAACGAGCTACCCGATGCGATCGACAGCGATTTGGGTGTCAGGGAGCGACGGCGATGAAACGCCGGCACATCGCGCTGCTCTCGACCCTCGCGGTGCTCGCATGCAGCACGCTCGCGTTCGCGCGACCCGGCGGTGGCGACAGCTTCGGCGGCGGTGGCGGTCACTCGAGCGGTGGTGGCGGTGGTGGTGGTGGCGGCGCAGTTGTCGTTCTCGAGCTGATCTGGTGGCTGCTCCGGATCTGCATCTACTACCCGAGCATCGCGCTGCCGCTGATCGCGGTGATCGTCGGCTACGTCTTCTACTCGTCCTGGAAACAGCGCAAGAACCGCGATTGGGATAGCGGGCCACCGGTCGCGTTCCACGAGGCCGCGACAGTCATGAACCTCACCGGCCTCACTGGCTTGGATGCCGAGTTCTCGCGCATCGTGTTCGAAGATTTCGCCTTCCGCCTGTTCTCGACCGCGCAGCGTGCACGTGCGACGGAGCAGCAACTGCTCACCGTCGCGCCGTATGTCTCGCAAGATGCACGCACGAGCCTCGCGACGCGCGCACCTGTTGGCGAGCACGTCCATCAGGTCGTGGTCGGTGCGATGCGGATCGTGAGCTGCGACGTGCCCGCGGTCAACCAGACCAACCAGACCGACCAGACCGACCAGACCAACCAGCCGAACGACGGTGCGGTCGTGAGCCTCACCGTCGAGTTCGAAGCGAACGTCGCGACGGAGAACCACACCTACTACTCCGTCGAGACGTGGCAGTTCCAGCGCGATGCGAAGCGGAGGTCGAAGCCTCCCGGTGTCTCGCGCACGTTCCCGTGCCCGAACTGCGGCGCGCCGTGGCAAGCGAATGCGACCGGCACGCAAGTGTGTGCATCGTGCCGTCAGGTCGTCGACAACGGCCGGTTCGACTGGAGCGTCGCGACCATCAGCGTCGATTCGATCAAGGACCTGCCGCCGACGCTGACCACCGAGACCGAGGAGCGCGGCAACGATCTCGCAACGTACAAGGCCGAGGATTGCGGTGCGCAATGGGAGGCGCTCGTCGCGGCCGATCCGGCGGTGACCGAGGAAGCGCTCGATCGCCGGCTCACGATGATCTACGACCGGCTCAACAAGGCGTGGGCGAGCAACGAGCTCGAGTCGATCCGCGGGTTCGTCTCCGACGGCTTGTTCGATTACTTGAGATACTGGGTCGACGAATACAAGAGTCAGGGCCTGAGCAACCAGCTCACCGACATGCGGATCACGAAGGTCGACTACGCGAAGGTCACGCGCGATACGTACTACGACGCGGTCACGATCCGGCTGTGGGGCACCGGCTGTGATTACGTCCAGGTCAAGGAGACCGGACGGATCGTGCGCGGAAGCAAGCACACCGAGCGCGCATACAGCGAGTACTGGACTATGATCCGACACGCGGGCAAGCAAGGGGCGCCGAAAGCCGAGCCAGTGTGCGGCAACTGTGGTGCGCCTCTGCAAGTCACGCAAGCAGGTGCCTGCGAGCACTGCGGCGCGCACGTCACCGCCGGCGAGTTCGATTGGGTCCTATCGAAGATCGAGCAGGACGACACGTACCGCGGCTGACGTCTTCGACGAGGTCCGTACCAACGGGCCGACGCAAAGAGCTGGCCTGCAACGCGACCGGTCTCGTGCCTAGTGCTTGCCGCGCAGCCAGTCTTCGGCGCGCTTTGCCACCAGCTGCTCCGCGAGGTCGGTGCCGAGCTTGACGAGCGCCTGGACCTGCGCGTGGGCATCGAGATCAAGCGCCGCGACCGGCAGCTGTAGCGGCAACTTCACCGGCGTGCCGCCGAACAGCGAGCCAGCGGCACCGAACACGCCGTGATCGTAAATCAGCTCGATCGTGACGCTTGCCGGCAGATCGACATGCGCGCGCAGCACCTCGAGCGAGAAGATCCACGACACGGGCGTTACGAACAGCGTCGGCCCGGCCTCGGCGTGGTCGATCCGGATCGCGATCCGGCCGAGGCTCGGCAGGATCGCACTCGGCGAGAACACCAGCTCCGCATCGTCGATCGTGAAGTGATCAGCGCGGATCGGCGCCTGCTTGCGATGCTGGATCTTGAACAGCGCCGCGGTCGAGACCTCGAGGCGCACGCCGTGCAGCGCGAGCTCACGACAGCTGCGATCGAAGAGCGCCCAGCCAAGGGGTGCGAGCGAGCACTCGACATCAGCGACCTCGAGCGCGAGGTGCCCGACGAGATCGTCGCGATGGACCGCGAGCTTGCTAATCTCGAAGCTGCCACGGACGAGCGCGACATCGAGGTCACCGATCGTGGCGATGGCCTGGAGCGTCTCGCCGATCCGGGCGGCGGTGGTCGAGCCTTGGCGCGAGCCGACGACTACATCGATGATCACCAGCGCGGTGAACCACACAGCGATCGCGATCAGGCCGCCGAGCGCGATCCGCCTTGCCATGCCCCGAGCGTACCAGCTGGCCCGGCCTGCCGATGGCGATGAGGGCGGCACCAGCGCGAGTGCCGTGACCACGCAGGTCAGTTGGCCGATCAGCGAGACGAGGCCGAACCCGCGGATCGCTTGATTCGAGCTCGCGAGTAAGGACGCGTGGCCGATCATCGTCGTCAGCGAGCACACCAGGACCGTGCCGCTCGTCGAGCGCAGGGCGAGCTGCGGGTCACAGCGGTCGGCGCGATGGGCGACGTTGATCGCGTAATCGATCCCGAGCCCGAGCGCGATCGGGAACGCGATGAAATCGAGGAAGTTGAGCTCGAGCCCGATCAACGCGCAGATCGCCGGAACGTCGGACGGCAGCAGCCGTTCGAGAGGTCGGCATACGCTGCGGCGAACCGCTTCGTGGCTCGCTCGCTTTTTTCGCTTGCTAGGTGAAGACCTAGGGTCAGTCGCGGTCGTCGCGATGCAGCTTCGGAAGGTTCGGAAAGATACCGTCGTCAGATTCGGTCTGCGCACGTAGCTTGGATCCAAGATCGATCTGTGGCGTCCACCGCGGCTTGCGCACGCGTACGACCTCCGCCGGTCCGCTCCGGTCGGCGAGCGACGTGGCGAGCCAGGCGAGCTCGCTGCGAACTTCCGCGGCACTCGGGCGATCCCACCGATCCCTCGACATCATCTGATCGACGAGCGCCGTGAGCTCGCGCGGTACTTCCGGGCAATGGACCTCGGTCGGCACCGGATGCGCCGAGGGCATCAGGCCGGTGAGCGCGCGATACGCGACGACCCCGAGCGCGAACACGTCGACGCGGTCATCGAGGATATCGCCGTGCACGAGCTCGGCCGCGGTGAACGGGCCGAGCTCGCCCGCGAAAGGCGTGACCGCATCGTGCGCGCGCGCCGCCGACCAGTCGGTGACGCACATCGCGAACCCGCGACCGCGCGACACGACGAGCTTCTCGGGCGTGATCGCGCAGTGGATCACGCCGCGCTGATGGGCGTACGCGAGGATCTCCGCGACGTCGCGCAGCATCCCGACCGAGGTGGCCGGATCGATGAGATCGGTCTCGGGCAGCGCCTGGAACATCGACTGGAGGGTGAGCCCTTCGACGATCTCGTGCGCGAACCAGGTTCGGTTGGAGATCCGGCCGGTCTCGAACACGCGGACGATCCCGGGATGCGGCAGCGCGGCGAGGATGCACGCCTCTCGCAGCACGGTGACCGAATCGTGCGCGTCGCGCGCGAGCCGGATCAACGCGTGCCGCGGCAGGACCGTGTGGACACCGCGATACCGCTGCACGAGCGAGCCCGGCTCGAGCTCGTGCCCAACCTGGTAGTCGCCGATCCGCAACCTCACCATGACCCTGGGCGGTCTTAGCCCGAGGCCTGAACCAGTACAAGGCAGATCTAACTAAACGTCCAATTCGCCGATTTCAGCAGCGTTATCTGTAATCAGCTTGAAACGTGCGCCGACGTCCTTGCCCATCAATTCGCTGATCGTGCGATCGGTCTGGAGCTGCTCGCCGCTCTTCACGGTGACGCGCAGCGCCTGCCGAGTCTTCGGATCGAGCGTCGTGCTCTTGAGCGTCTCGGGGTTCATCTCGCCGAGGCCTTTGAACCGCGTGATGCTCGGCTTCGAGTTTATTTTTCCGAAGTCCTTGAGGATCTGATCGCGGTGCTTGTCGTCAAGCGCCCAGTGGGTCTGCTTGCCGATATCGATGCGATAGAGCGGCGGCTGGCCGAGATAGATGTGGCCCTTGTCGATCAGCCCGCGCATGTGCCGGAAGAAGAACGTCAGGAGCAACGTCGCGATGTGATTACCATCGGCATCGGCATCGGCGAGCAAGAAGATCTTGCCGTAGCGCAGCTTCGCGACGTCGAACGACTCGCCGATGCCACATCCGAGCGCGGAGACCAGATCCTGGAGCTCTTTGTTCGCGAGTAGCTTCGCGCTGTTCGCTTGCTCGGTGTTGAGCACCTTGCCGCGCAACGGCAGGATCGCCTGGGTCTTGCGATCGCGGCCCTGCTTCGCCGAACCACCCGCGGATTCACCTTCCACGATGAACAGCTCGCTCTCGGCTGGATCGGTCGAGGAGCAATCGGCGAGCTTGCCCGGCAGGTTGAGCCGGTGGCTGATCGCCGTCTTGCGGGTCACCGCCTGGTGCGCTGCACGCGAGGCTTCACGCGCGCGCGCCGCGACGGTCACGCGCGCGATCACGGCATGCCCCCAGTTGGGGTTCGCGTTGAGATAGTTCTCGAGCGCGGGACGCACGAGCTGCTCGACCTGCGCCGCGACCTCCGGGTTGTTCAACCGGTTCTTGGTCTGCGACTGGAACTGCGGGTCGTGGACGTACGTCGACAACACGGCCACGAGACCCTCACGGATGTCTTCGGCAGTGAGCGTCACACCCTTCGGATCGAGGTCGTGGGTCGAGATGTAGTTGCGGATCGCCTTGACCACCGCGGTGCGCAGGCCGGTGTCGTGCGTGCCGCCATCGGGCGTCGGCACCGAGTTGACGTACGTCTTGATCAGATCGTCGGTCGACTCTGTCCACTGGAGAGCGAGCTCGACGCCGAGCTTCATCTCCTTGTCTTGCTTGTCCATGTAGAACACGGCGCCGCCCGGCGGGACCGGTTCCTTCTTGCGGCCGCTGACGAGCGTCGGCAGGTACTCCGCGATGCCCGCTGGATGGACGTACGTGTGCGTCACCGCGGGCGACTGGGTCTCGTCAATGAACACGATCTCGAGGCCGCCGTGGAGGTAGCTCTTCGCTTCGAGCCTCTCCTCGATCAGCTTCACGTCGAAGTGGAGCTTGCCGCCGAACACTTCGTCATCCGGATGAAACGTGACGAGCGTGCCCGTCCCTCGCGCCGGGCCGAGCTTCTTGAGCTTGACCTTGGTCTCGCCCCGCTCGAACCGAATCTCGAAGCGCTCGCCATCGCGCTTCACTTGCGCGATCAGCGAGCTCGAGAGCGCGTTGACGACAGCCGCGCCGACGCCGTGCAGACCACCCGAGACCGCGTAGCTCTTGCCGCGCTCGAACTTACCGCCCGAGTGCAGCGTCGAGTAGATGACCTCGATAGCGGGCTTCTTCTGCTTCGCCATGATGTCGACGGGGATGCCGCGACCGTTGTCTTCGACCGTCGCGGTCTTGCCATCTTTGTGCAGCGTGACCTCGACCTTGGTCGCATGCTTGTTGATGACTTCGTCGATCGAGTTATCGACGACTTCCCACAGGAGGTGGTGATAGCCGTCCTTGCCGGTGCCGCCGATGTACATGCCCGGACGCTTGCGAACCGGGTCGAGACCCTCGAGGACTTGAATGTCGTCGCCGGTATATTTAGAAGCCTGCGCCATTAGTTAACTCCCTGACCACCCTCGGCGTTCGCGAGGGGTTGGATCGCGACGGGCTTGGGTGGAGCGACGAGGGCGGTCTTCTTGACCACCTGATGGCCCTTGCCACCGCGCGCGCTGACTTGCTTCGGATCGGCCTTCTGCGAGTAGTCCTTGCCGCTCTTCTCGGTCTCGAGGTGGAGGATGTCGCCCTTGCGACCCGAGATGAAGCCGATGACCACATCGTCGTCGGCGACCTTGATCACCGTGACGCCGCGACCCGGACCCTCGAGCTTCGCGATCTCGTCCGCTTTGCAGTGCAGCACGTGTCCGTCGCGCGTCGCCGTGACGACGACATCGCCGTCGTTGCACGGGATGACACCGAGGACCTCGTCGCCATCTTTCGGCTTGGAGTAACGGCGGCCCGCCTTCGTCGTGATCTCGGAGACCGCGGCGGTCGCGAAGCGCAAGCCGAAGCCCTGCTTGGTGACCGCGAGCAGCGTCTCCGGGATCAACGCGCGCACGTCGAGCGTCATCGCCGCGACGATCTTTTCACCGTCACCGAACTTGAAATACTTCTGTGCCGGATCGCCGTAGCCGGTGGTCGCGGCGATGTCGTTGATCTTGATCACGTACGCGGAGCCGCGGTTCGTGAAGAAGATCACCTTCTCCTTCGTCGAGCCCGGGACCACGAACGAGACCGAGTCGCCCTCGCGGGTTCGGGTCTGCGCCGGATCCTTGACCTCGCGCGCACGCTTCAACCAACCGTCGCGCGTGACGATCACGTTCGCATCTTCATCAACAATGAACGCATCGGCATCGAACTCTTGCTCTTCGCCGACGCCGCCGACCTTGGTCTTGCGCGGCGTCGCGTACTTCTTCGAGATCTCTTCGAGCTCGGTGCGCACGACCTCGAGCAGCTTGTCATCGCTCTTCAAGATCTTCTCGATCCGCTTGGCTTCGGCGGCCTTGTCCTCGAGCTCGCCGCGGATCACGTTGATCTCGAGCTTCGCGAGCCGGTACAGCTTGAGCTCGAGGATCGCATCGGTCTGAAGGTCATCGAGTTTGAACCGCTTGATGATCTTTTGCGCCGCATCTTCTTTGCCTTCGCTCGCGCGGATGATCTTGATGATCTCGTCGAGTGCGTCGAAGACCGTGACGAAGCCCTCGAGGATGTGGATCCGCGTGTTGAGCTGGTTGAGCTGGTACTGGAACCGGCGCTCGGTGACGATGATCCGGAAATCGAGGAAGTACTCGAGCATCTCCTTGATGCCGCATTTCTTCGGCTGCGGCGGCGAGCCCGAGGGGACGCCGCTCGCGTCCGCCATCAGCTCGGGAGGCACGAGGCACGTCATGTTGACGTGGAAGCTCGATTGCAGCGGCGTGTTCTTGTAGAGGTACGCCATCACGAGCTCGGGCTCGGCATCCTTCTTGATCTCGAGCACGATGCGGACGTCGTCGGTCGATTCGTCGCGCACGTTGAGCAGGAACGGCAACTTCCGAGCGATCACGACTTCCGCGATCTTGGTGACGAGATCGGCCTTGTCCATCGCCCACGGGATCGAGGTGATCACGATCTCGGGCGTACCGCGCGGCTTCGCCTCGAGCTTGTACTCGCCGCGCACGCGGATCGCGCCTGCGCCCTCTTTGTAGATCTGGCGGATCTCGACCTTGCTGTTGAGCATCTGGCCGCCGGTCGGAAAGTCCGGGCCGAGGATGTGCTTCATCAGCGCGACGTGCTCGATCTCGCGATTGTGGGACAGCGCGAGGATCGCGTCGACGATCTCTTTCAAGTTGTGCGGCGGGATGTTCGTCGCCATGCCGACCGCGATGCCGGTCGAGCCGTTGACGAGCAGGTTCGGAAACCGCGCCGGCAACACGACCGGTTCTTCGGTGGTGCCGTCGTAGTTCGCGCGCATGTCGACGGTGTTTTCGTTGAGCTCCTGGAGGAGCTCCATCGCGGGACCGGCGAGCCGACATTCGGTGTAGCGATAGGCAGCGGGTGGGTCGCCATCGAGCGAACCGAAGTTGCCGGAGCCATCGACGAGCGGCACGCGCAACACCCAGTCCTGGGCCATGCGCACCATCGCCGAGTAGACCGAGCTGTCGCCGTGTGGGTGATAACGACCGAGCACCTGGCCAACGACCTTCGCCGACTTCTTGTGCTTGGCATCGGGACGCAGATGCTCGTCGTTGAGCATCGCGTAGAGGATGCGGCGCTGGACCGGCTTGAGACCGTCACGCACGTCGGGCAAGGCGCGCGACGTGATGACCGACAAGGCGTAGTTGAGATAGCGGTGACGCGCTTCGACCTCGAGCGAGACATCGAAGGTGCCGGGACCGACATTGCCACCGCCGCCACCGCCCGAGCCACCCTCGCCTCCGCGACCACCATCACTGCCGCCGCCGGCGCGCTTCTTCTTTGGAGAGGATTTCTCCGACGAAGCATCGGTATTCGGCTTGGAAGACTTCTTCGCCATGTCTTGGCGCGCACCTTGCCCCGACTGGGAGAAAAGTTCCAGCTGCTCGCGGTGCGGCAGTAGATCGCTGGAAGGATTGGAGGCCATTCGAGGTCTTGAAAAGGCGTAAAAGTGGGGGAACTTGGTCCACTTGCCGGCTGCGTGATACTGCTGGCGCTTCCAACGCATGGTCCGCAGACGCACGTCAGGGCGCAAGAAAAGGTCAACGGCTTACGCGGGGATGAGCCGCTCGACCGCGGGTCCTGCTCGCAAGAGTGGACTCTGGGTGCTGCTCGTCCTGGGCGTCCTGGTCGTGATCAATCTCTACGTATTCGTGTGGGACAAGAAGACTGGTGTTCGCGCGATCGCCGAGCAAGCACACAACGCGCAGCCCACGATGAGCGTGCCGTCCGCGCCGCTGGTGCCCGCACCTGCCCAACAAGCACGGCCCGCGACGCCGACCGTCGTCGTGGTCGAAGGCAAGGTCGGCGCGAACGATACGATCGGCCGCTTGCTCAAGCACCATGGCTTGAGCGCTGGCGAGGCTGACGAAGTGATCCGTTCGCTCTCGGGCGTGCTCGATTTCAAGACGATCAAGACTGGCGAGCCCTTCAAGATCACCCGCGGCAAAGATGGTCGCGTGCAGCGTTTCGAGATCGCGCTCGCCAGGGGCCACAACGTTCATAGCGAGCGGCAATCGACCGGCGTGCTGATCGCCAAGTCAGAATGATCACGCAGCCGATCGGGCTTGCCGCGGCGCAGCTTCCTCGTCATGCTTGAGGGGTGACTAAGCTCCTCGGCGGACTTCTCAAGGGCGCCGTGATCGGTGGCGCGGTCGGATACGGGGCCTATGCGCTGCTGACCGCGACCGGCTTCTCGAACGGATTTTTGACGTTCGGCGTGGTCGGCATGCTGGTCGGCCTCCTGGTCGGCCGCCCGCTGTGGTCGCTGATTCGCGATAAATCGGCTACCAGCTGGGTCGGTATCCTGAAGGGTGCCTTCGGCTTCGGCGTCGGGTGCGGCTTGTACGCATTGATCGCCAAGGTCTGGAATCCGCAGCTAGAAGTCGTCGGGCATCCGGTCCAGTGGAGCCCGTTCCTCGGCGGAGCGATCGGCGCTCTCTATGGCGCGTTCGTCGAGGTCGACGACGCCTCGGGCGAAGATGCGAAGGCGCTCGCCTCGCGCGACAAGTCCGGCCCGGCCAAGCAGCAGAAGAAGTAGCCAGGACTGGCACGCTAGCCAGGTGCGACCAAGGCAATTTCAGCCAGTCAGCCCGGATACTTGCGCGACATCAGGCTGTTGCTCTTCAGCCACGCCAGGTGGACCGATCTAAGGGTCTAATTCCGCGTCGATCGAGAGGCCGATCAGGTCGCTCGAGGCGTCGTAGGTCCCGCTCGGGACCTGGCCGTCGCCCGCGTCGAACGGGTTGTCGAACCGCCACACCGAGGTCTGCTCCGGTCGCTTCGTCGACCAGGTTCGGGCCCAGCCCAAGTTGAACGTGAAGCTCCCCGCGCTCGTCTCGAGCCCGAGGCCCAAGGTGTGGCCCGAGAGCTCGCCGAACGTCGGAGAGCGCCGCTCGCGACCCGTGCCCGCCATGGTGTACGCGTAACCTGCGGTCGCCCACAAAAAGCCCTCGATCAACTCGACTTCGACGGCGCCGCGTAACGCGCCGTGCGTGCGCTCCGAGATCCGCGACGTGAGGTGATCGATCGGCACGCCGAAATTGCTCTGATCGATCGCCTGGATACCGGTGATCTTCCAGGTCGCGGTCTCGGCCGTATCGGGAAAGATCCACAGATCGGCGTTCGCTTCCGCGATCCAACGATCGGACAACCAGCGCACGCCGGTGCGAACCGTCACCGGCTCCGCGAGCTCCATTGTCGCCGCTGGTGACGACTCCTGGACACGCGCACCCGTGCCGATGCCATCGGCCTTCACGGTGCCCGCGAGGTGTGCGGTGCGCGCCCAACCGATCGAGGCCGCGAGCTCGAGATGCGTGTCGGGCGGAGCGACGAGCACACCCGCGACCGCGCTCGGTGATAACAAATCCTCGGCGCTGACAGCGATCACGAGATCGTGATCCGGATCGCCGAGCACGTCCCTGCGATCGACGAAGCCGGCCCACACCGCGCGGGTCTCGTTCGCCGAAACGCGCGAGCCCGCGATCGAGATGCCGACGGCGAGCCACTCGCCGATCCGCCGCGCCGCACCGATCGTCACGGTGTCGCGGCGCAGCCCACCCGCGAGCCCGGCGTAGCGATACTCGAACGCGTTGCCGTAGTGAGCGGCATCGAGCGAGCCCGGCGAGCGGAGCTCGCGAGCGGAGACCGTGCTCGTCATCGCGGCAGCACCGAGGATCCACGCGCCCCACCCACCCTCCGCCGCGATCATCGGCAGCGTGCTCGAGCCGGATTGATCGCGCGCGATCGGCGAGCTCGGCGAGTGCAACCATTGGATCGAGTCGTCGACGAACGCGACACCGAGCTGAGCGCGCGTCGTTTCCCGGCGCGCGAGCACCGCGGGATCGAGCAGCAGGGCACCGCCGCCATCGTCGGAGACCGTACCGACACCGGCCCGACCGATCGCCCGTGGCGACGCACCCGCGATCGCCAAGCCGTCCGCCTGTGCGGGCGCCTGTGCGGGCGCCCACCAGAGCACGGTAACCGAGAGGGCGATGGCGCGCTCGAGACCCAAGAGCAGGGACATTAACCCCTCGCTGTTGCGGAGTGGCACGTAGCGTTGGAGAACATCGCGGAGATCCAGTGCGACGCGAGTGGACCTACGCCGTCGACGACCCTGCTTGGCTACGCAGGCAACTACCGTGCGCTATCCGACAAGTCGTCGAATTGTCACAGCAGCGCACGCGCTGACCTCAGCAAAGCTCGGGATTTTGGACGGTCCTCACGACGAACCGGCACAACAGCTCGCTCTCAGCAAGCCGAGCCTCATGGCGTGGGCTCCGCGCTACAACCGCAACACTTCTGCTTCGCTTCGCGGCACGAGGCCTTCGCGTCCGTGCACTTGCCCTGCGCGTAGTCGTCGTTCTTGCCGAGCTTGTCGGCGATGGTGCAGATCGATTCGGCGTTATCGCAGATCGCGTCGGCGAGCGAACAAACATCGCTACAGGTCGTCGGCACCTTGTGGTTATCCACGCACACGCGCTCGACATCCTTCACGCTCTTGAAGCGGATCTGGTTGAGCGTGCTCGGTGCGGGATCGAGATCCATGCCCGCATCGTGGCGAAATCCCCGGATCTGGGTCCACAGCGCCGTGATCTCGTTACGCTTGTCGACGGCATGATCGTTGACCTGAGGACCACCACACGCGGCGAGAAGCAGTGCCGAAAGTAGGACGATCGCGGCCTTCACCGCGACTCCATCAACTGCTCCTGCAGCTTCTTGTCGATCTTGTTCGAGGCCTCGAAGCTCTCGATCGCTCGATGGCGCTCGTCCGTCGCGCGCGCCTTGGTCGCCGGATCCGCATCCAGCTTCTGCGCGTTCGCCTCGTGGATCTCTCCCTTCACGGTGTAGAGGTTCGCACTGAAGAAGCTCTCGCGGCTCGCCGAGGCGAGGCCTTCCTTGACGACGATCATCGCTTCCTCGAGCTGGCCTTGGCCGACGAGCAAGCGCGCGAGCAAGCCGCGCGCGTCGTTGCGAACGTCTTCGGCTTCCGGCGCGTTCGCCGGGAAGTGGAGCGACAGGATCTCGCGGACCGAGGCGATCGCGGCGGTGGGGTTGCCATCGCTCATGTAGACCTTGGCGGTGTGGTGAAAATTCTTAGCTAGCGAGAGCGCGAGCATCAGCTTCTGGTCGATGACCTCGCTCGGATCGGTGACTTGCGTCACCGATCCCTCGGGCTCGGCCTTGCGCTGGGAACAGCTCGCCACTGAAACGATGCAGCAGAGGGCGATTACGAGTTTCACGGTTTCCCTCCGTGCAGACGGCGCTCGCGATAACCATCGAGGCGATCGGCAAAAATTGTATCGAGCCGGGCGCTCGCTTCGCCCGCATGCTCGCGCCCGATCGGGCCGATCAACGCATCGGCCGGGCGCGACTTCCAGGTCTCGGGCACGGTCGCAGGCGCACGCATCGTGATGACGATCTCGCGCGGCGAACGCAACCACAAGATCAGCGCTGCCACCGCGACGAGCATCGAGGCCGCCGCGACGATCCACGGCGCGCGCTTCGCGCGCATGCGCGTAATCGGAATCGCGGTCGAGACCCCCGACATGCGGCCACCGACGGCTTGACGAAGCGCCTCCTCGACGAGCGAGCGTTGCTTCGCGCTGGACAGGTCCGCATTGCCCGAGACGGCGCGAATCACGGTAGCCACTTCGAGCAACGCGCGATCGTCGGTGCTCGTCGCCGCCGGCGGCCGACCGGCCAGCGTCTTGTCAACGAGGCTCGCGAACGTCTTCGCGTGCGCGAGCTCCGCGGCGCTCGGCTCGGCATCCGGCTCCGGCACGAGGTCGTCGAGGTCGTCGGGTGGTTGCTTAAACGCCATCGGGGCTGCTTTCGGTGAGGTCAGAGCCGAAATGTTTGCGGAAGGCGCGCACGGCGCGGAACAAGAGGACGTCGAACGTACCGATCGTGATGGTCAACCGCTTCGCGCATTCTTCGCGGGGCAGCTCTTGCACGAGGCGCAGCTCGATCGCGAGCCGGTAGCGCTCCGCGAGCAGCTCCATCGTTGCTTCGATCTTCTCGCGATGGGAACGGCGCTCCTGATCGGCCATCAGCTGCGCATCGGCATGGGAGTCCGGGTCGCTCTCGGTCGCGACCTCGTGAGCCAGTGCATCGGCGAGCCGCCGCGATCGCTTGGATTGGCGATGGACGTCGAATACCTTGTTGATCGCGATCTGGCGTAACCATGGGTAGATCGACCTTCCCTGCCACGTGAAGCGCCGGATCTTCTCGACCGCGGTCGCCAATGTATCGCGTAGCACCTCTTCGGCCGACGCGGCATTCCCGAGCCGCGGCAAGATCACCGTGCCGTAGAGCGGTTGTGCGTAGCGTTCGAGGATAGGTCGCATCGAATCGAGGTTCCCGGCTTGGGCCGCCTCGACCAGACGCTGTTCTTCTGCGATTTCGACAGCAGTGGCTGGTTCGGAGGCCACGGACAACCCTTCAACGCGTTTGGCGTCCCAACCTTACACGTCGAAAGGACGGGGTTTTCCTCGGCCGCCATCGTAACGAACCTCGACGAGCTCCAAGCCCTGTGGAGGTGCGGTCCTCCCGGCGCGGGTCCGGTCTCTAGACGCAAGGATCTCGGGAACTTGCGAGGGTGCTAGCTCCCCGTTCCCACAATCCGCGATCGTCCCGACCATGATCCTGACCATCTGGCGAAGGAACGCATTGCCTCGAATATCGATGTGGAGGAGGTCATCGGAACCGGGAGTGATAACGATCGATTCGATCCGGCGGGTCGTCGTCTTCGCGGCGCACCCAGCCGAGCGAAATGCAGAAAAATCGTGCTCGCCCGTGAGCGACCGGGCCGCTGCGTCCATCGCGACGAGATCGAGCGGATCGGAGTGGTACCAGGCGCGGTCGCGAAATCGCGGCGAGCGATCAGCGCGGCGCAGGATCGTGTAGCGATAGTGCTTACCGGTCGCGGAGTGCCGCGGATGAAAGTCGCCGGCGACCTCGGTAGCGTCGCGGATAGCGATCTGATCGGGCAGCAGGCTGTTGCCACCGCGCCGGATGCCGTGCAGCGGTATCGTTCGCTCGGTATGAAACAACGCGACCTGCCCGCGCGCGTGCACGCCCGCATCGGTTCTCGATGCACCACTGACGCGGACCTCGTGCTGGACGAGTGTGGCGAGCACTTCTTCGAGATGCTGCTGCACGGTCGGGCCATTCGCCTGGCGCTGCCAGCCGTGGAGGCCGGTGCCGTCGTATTCGACGACCAGACGAATGTGCCGCACGGCTCTGTGTATCAGAAGTGCGCTTCGATGCCGACGGTGCCGCTGTGTTGTCCATCGCTCGTGCTGTCGTGGAACAGTAGCGCGCCGTCGTAGCGGAGATAGAGCCACAGCACGTGCGGGAGCGGGGAGCGCAACATCAGGTCCGCAGCCGGCCCCGCGCCGGGCCCGAGGTGGAGGCCGAGCCCGAGCTCGACGTCGAGCCGCCGCAGGAAATGATGACCGAGCGTGCCGAGCACGGTGGCTTCGACATGGCCCGACCCGTCGAGCCACAGCGCCCCCTCGCCACCGAGGTGGAGCAACGGACCTTCGCGCTCGGCCCCGACCCGCAACATCGAGACGAACGCCGAGCCGTGATCGCGATAAGCGACGCCCCCGCCGAGCGCGACATCGAAGAAGACGGCGTGGCCAGCAACGGAGGTCATGTCTGTCGCGAGCACCAGATCCTCGCGCTCGTACGGGACGGCGCTCGCCACAGTGCCCGCCACAGCGCCCGCCACAGTGATGGAGCTCGGCGGAACACGCTTGCCACCTTGCGCATCGTCGCCGTCACGATCCGGATCAGACTTCGACTCTGCCGGCGAGGGCTGCGCGTCCGGCCGGTTGGCCGTCGGTTGTGTCGGCGCGTACTTGTTCTTCGTGTCCATCTTCTTCGCCGGCTGCTCTTTGCGGTCGGAGTCCTTGCTGGCGTTGCCATCGACCTCGCGACCGTTGAGAGCGATCTCGTGCTTCACGGGTTGCCACTGCATCCCGGCTGGCAACGAGACCGGCACACTCTTGGTGTGCTTGACGCCACCTTCGACGATGACCTCATCGCCGATCGCGACCATCGCCGTGTACGGCGAGACCAAGCCCCACGTCATCGCGTGCTCGGTGATCTCGCGCACGCTCCGTGCCGCGAGCAACTCGTCGAGCCGCATCCGCGACCAGCGCCGTGCGAGCGAGCCTGCGGACGAGGTCGCGCCGACCGGCGACTTCGTCGCAGTGAACGACGCGAGTGCGAACACGTCCCCACCAGCGCGCGCGTTCGAAGCCCGGGCGTGTTGCACGCGCGCGACGACGAACGTCGCCTGCCCCGCGCCGATCCGCGGTAGTTGCGCCGGGACCACGTTGCTCGCGGAGAGCGTCCCCCACGACACCGTCGCCGCGAGGGGGAGGGTCGTCGCATCGGAGATGACGTCCTTCGCGATCGCGGTGAGGTCGTCGCCCGCGGTCGCGAACCGCACCGTACCGTTCGTCGCCGCCGCGATCGCTGCGAGCAACGAGCGATTCGGCGCCGCACCGATGCCGATCACGTGGACCGCGACGCCGAGCTGCCTCGCCGCGGCGATCACGGCAGCATCGTCAGCGACGAGCCCGTCGGTCACGAGCACGAGCGGTGCGCCCTGCAGTTTCGCGGTCGCGAGCACGCGCGACAGATCGAACGTGGGTGGTGCCTTCGACCACTCCTCGTCGCTTATCTTCTGCAGATCGCGCGGCGCGCGCAGATCGCCGGTCGCGGCACCCGCATGATCGTTCGCGGTCAGCGCCCCGAACAAGGCGCGCACGAGCGCGCTCTCGACTGCATCACCATCGCCGCGCGTGGTCGCCGCGCGGTCGAAGACGAATCGCACCGAGGCCGCGCCGTGTGGTCCCGCTGCGGGTCCCGTGATCAGCGCGGCCGCGAACCCGGTGCCGTTCGCTTCCGCTTCGACCCAGCCCTGGGTCGGCACCTTCGCGTGCCAGCGCACGATGAGATCGTGATCGCTCCTGGGATCCTTGATCAGGTAGCGCGGCGTCGTGTGCGCGAGCTCGTGCGACGGGCTCGTGACCTTCTCGACCTCGGTCTCGAACGCGATCGCGATCTCGGAGGCGCCACCACCACCCGGCATCGAGTGAGGCGTCACGCGCGATGAATCGGGCGCGCGATCGGTATCGGGGTTGTGGCCACTGCCCGTGGTCGGCCGACCACTCGCGGTGCCAGGGACGAACCGCGGTGCGACGACGAGCGGCACGACCATCTCCCACGTGCCATCCGCGTAGTGCGCGATCGCGTCGTAGCGCAGCGTCACCGTGACCGTGCCGTGCGCGGGAATCGCCGAGACGGTCTGCGTGAACACGTCGGGCCGCTCCTGTTCGAGCAACCCCGCACCTAGACCGGCCGTGACCGCTTCTTCGTAGCGCGCTTGCGCTTTCGCGCGCAGCTCGATCGCTGCGTGGATCTTGCGCATACCGAGATCGATTGCCATCGCACTGACCGCGGCGTCGGCAGGCAACGGGAAGATGTATGTCGCTTCGGTCGCTTCCTTCGAATCGTTGCGGAACGTCTGCGTGATCTCGGTCTCGATGATCGGGCCGCGCACGGTGACCTCGATCTTCGAGTCGAGCATCGGCAGCGCGGTCGCACCCTGCCCGGCGTACATGCCCGGCGCGCGCGGCAACGTGCCGGCCACCGCAGTAGCGGGCACCAGGCATACGCCGAGGTACAGGATCGCGAGCATCAGCCGAGGCACGTCCCTGTTGTACACGCGCGACCGGCTCCGACGATCTGGTCCGGGCGCTAACTCCGCGAGAAAGCTAGGCTGGCTCGACGCCGCGGGGCGAGACCACGGCCACCCGGATCGCGTCGACGAGGGCGAGCGCGCTGGTCACGAGGTCGGCGAGCGGATCGGCGCCGGCGATCGGGCGAGCGGCCGGATAAACGATCAACAGGGAATCGATCAGCTCGATCACGAGGTCGCGGCGGTGGGTCTGCGCGAGCGCGCCGCGAAACGCGGTGTGACGGAGGAGCAGATCGACGTCCTGACCGTACGCGCGCCAGTGCTCGGGCAACTCGAGCGCGAGCGGCTCGGGTGCGAGGGAGGGTGGCAGCTCGCTCGGATAGTTGCGCCCGACGCGCAGCGCTTCGCGCGCGACCCGGGTGAGGCTCGTCGCGATCTCGCCGAGGCCATCGTCGTGCAGCTTGTCGCCGCGTCCGGTGCGCTTGAGCAAGAGATGCGGGAAGCTTCGATCGAGCTCGCATGCGACGACGCTGACGCGATCGCCGATCCGGAACGGCGGCTCGACCGGCAAGTACGCCCACTCGCCGCGCCGCGAGCGCAGCGTCTCGAGATCGAACGCGGTGACGGCAACATCGGCGCCTTCGCGCTTCACGCTGCCGTGCACGACCCGGCTCTCGAAGCCGCCCTCGGAGAGCGCCCACAACGCGGTTCGTTGTAGCGCCTCGGGGAGATGGGAGAGGTCGTCGATCGGCTCGAGCTCGGTCGCGAGCGCGACCGCTTCCTGGCGATTGCGACGCAAGAACTGGGTGCCCGCGAGCACTGCTCCGCCACCGGCAACGACACTGTAGATCAACCAATCCACGAGGGGACTCTAGCGCGAATTCACGCACTGAACATCGCGAGCTGCGGCCCTCGCGCACGCTCGTGCTCCAGCAGGAACTGCTTCGCGGGCAAGCCGCCACCGTACCCGGTCAGCGCACCGCTCGAGCCGATCACGCGATGGCACGGCACGATGATCGCGATCGGGTTGCGGCCATTCGCGGCACCGACCGCGCGGCTCGCCGCCGGCCGACCGATCGCGCGGGCGATGTGCCCGTAGCTCACGGTCGCGCCGAACGGAATCGCGCGCAGCGCGCTCCACACGAGCTGCTGAAACGGCGTGCCTCCCGGCGCGAGCTCGAGCTCGAACTCGGTCCGGGTGCCGGCGAAGTACTCCGCGAGTTGCTTCGCGGTGCGGCGCAGGATCGGCGTCGCCTTCTCGATCCCGGCCGCCGACGGTTCCTTTCCATCGGGCAAGTGGAGATAGGTGAGCTGGTTGCCGCGCCCGAACAACCCGAGCGGACCGATCGGCGACACATAGGTATAGCTATCCAGCGGCGTCACGTGCGTCCTCCTTCACCGAGATGCGTCCAGAGATGAATCACGGCGTACGACCGATAGGGTCGCCACGCCTTGGCGCGCGCTTCGGCCGCTCTGGGACCGACGCGGCGCAGGGCTTTTTGAATTCCCAGATCCGACGCGGGAAACGCATCGGGGAGGTGCAGCGCGCGCATCGCGAGGTAGTGCGCGGTCCACGGACCGATGCCGCGGAGCTCGCACAAGCGCGTGACGAACGGTTCGAGCTCGACCGCGTGATCGAGGGAGATGGCGCCGCTATCGAGCGCGACAGCGAAGCCGTGGATCGCGAGCGCGCGCGCCATCGGCATGCCGACCTTCACGATCTTGTCGGCGCCCGCAGCCGCGACCTCGCCCGGGGTTGGGAAGCGATAGCAAAGATCGGTCTCGGAGATCTCGGCGATCGGGGTCCCGAACTGCACCGCGAACCGGCGCGCGAGCGTCGTTGCCGCCGCGACCGAGACTTGCTGACCGAGCAGCGCGCGGATCGACGCTTCGAACGGATCGATCGCACCGGGTAGCCGCACGCCGGGACGCGCCGAGATCATCGGTGCGAGCGTGCGATCGCGTCCGAGCTGCAGCTCGACGAGATCTGGCCGCGCATCGAGATCGAACATCCGGCGGACCCGCACGACGAGCGGCATCACGACGGGCAGCAACGAAGGCGCGAGCTCGAGCTGGAGCGCCGGGCGATCCTTCGCGGGAGTCACCGCGATCTCGCCGACGTGACCGGCGAGGTGGACGACGCGACGATACTCGCGCTCGCCGACGCGCTCGACCCCGGGAATCGCACGCTCGCGCAAGAACCCGAGCAAGCGCGCCCAATCGTACGGAGGGCGATAGTCGAGGCGCAGCGTGATCGCAGCGCCCGCGGTCGCCGCGTGCTTGCGACGAATCTGCGAGGGCGGCGTGCCCATCTTCGCAGCGAACATCGCGTTGAATCGGCGCACGCTGCCAAACCCGGCGGCGAATGCGATCGCGGTGACCGGCAGCACCGTGTCTTGCAGCAACTGCTTCGCGAGCGCGAGCCGGCGCGTCTGAGCGAGCTCGACCGGCGACACCCCGAGCCGGCTCTCCGTCGCGCGGCGGAGGTGACGCGCGGAGACGCCGAGCTCGGCTGCGAGCTCTTCGAGGGAATGCTCGTTCAGCGCGCCCTCGCTAATCCGATACGTGATCTTCGTGACGAGCGCGTCGACCGCGTCGACCGAAGCGGGCAAAGCTGGAGACGCCGGCGCATCTTTCGGCGCGAGCTCGGGGCGGCAGCGAAAGCACGCGCGGAACCCGGCGCGCTCGGCCTGCGCGGGAGAAGTGAAGAACGCGCACCGCGCCCGACCGGGCGTGCGCGCGGGGCAGATCGGTCGGCAGTACACCCCCGTCGTTTGCACGCCGACGTAGAACACGCCGTCGAACCGCGAGTCGCGAGCAACGATGGCTTCGTACCGGGCGTCGTCCGTCAACACCCGTACGAGATAACACTCGAGGTCCGTGGTGACTGGCCGTTTCCGGACCGGGCAGCGAAATAGTTGGCGCCATGCTCGCTCGCGATTCGAGCGTGCTGTGTGTCGTGCCCGCGAGGCCCGCGAGGCCCGCGAGGGGCCCAGACGAAATAGACCGGTGAGCGCGTTAGCGGTCGTGTCCGAACGTGGCGAGGCGATGCGGTCCCGACAGCATCCCGGTGACGGGTGCCATCACCCACGGATCGGATTGCGTCGATGCGGCCGCCATGAGCTCCGCGCGATGCGTCGGCTCGAACGCGACCCATTCGTCGGCCGAGAACAGGATCCCGGCTAGTGCGACGTCTCCACCTTTCATGGCCACAGCTTCTTCTCGGCCGCGCATGACGGCAAGTTTTCGTGCTAGCCCTCCCGCGTGCCTCGCGAGGTCCACGTTCGTTACGTCGATCCACTCGCGCACGTGTGGCTCGCGGCGGCGCGCCGGATCGGCTTGCGAGTCGTTCGCACGCCGGATGCGTACGCGGCGAGCGACGGTGCCGGCTCGCTCGCGATCGGCAGCGACGACACGCTCGATGGCGATGACAGCCTCGCGCAGATGATCTTTCACGAGCTGTGTCACTCGCTCGTCGAAGGGGTAGATTCATTCACGCGTCCCGATTGGGGAATGGACAACACCGGCCCCGATCACGACTTCCGCGAGCATGCCTGCTTGCGTGTGCAGTGGGTACTCACCGGGCGCTACGGGCTGCGGCACGTGTTCGCGCCGACCACGGATTTTCGCACCGCGTTCTGGGATCAGCTGTCGGGCAATGTGCTCGTGGATCGCACCGAGCGCTCGGTGATCCTCGCGATCGTCGCGCTGCGCCGGGTCGATCAACTGCCGTGGGGTCCGGTGATGAGCGAGGCGCTCGCCGCTAGCGCACAGATTGCCCAGGCGAGCGCGCCGTTCGCAGAGCCTGGCACGTTGTGGCAGCACGTGGAACCGGTGCCACCACGCCATCCGACCGGCGTGTTCGCGGAAGCGAGCTCCGAGCAGACGTGCGGAGCATGCGCGTGGCGATTCGAGCGAGGCACGCACAGCCGGTGTCGCCAGGTCGCTGGCGCGATCGATCTGACGTGGCCGAGCTGCGAGCGGTTCGAAGCGGCACTCGATTGCCAGACCTGTGGTGCGTGTTGCCGCGAAGCCTATCACTCTGTCGAGGTCAAGCGACGCGATCCCGTGATCAAGAAGCAGCCGAGCTATGTAGTCGATCGAACCACCTATCTCGAGGTGCTTCGCGACGGCAACCGCTGCGCTGCACTCCGCGGTGGTGTCGACGATGGCACCGGTCACACGACACGTTACGGCTGCGTGATCTACGATGATCGTCCGGCCACGTGTCACGATTTCACCCTCGGCTCCGACCACTGTTTGACGGCTCGACGACGCGTCGGGCTGTCCTGCTGAGCTTTTTGATCGGGCAACTCGGCTGCGCGGCACCGAAGCCGAACACCGTGGTGGGTCGGCTCCCCAACCATTCGTGGCACGGCCCGATCGGCGAGGGTTCGTACAGCGCCGCTGGGCTTGTCACGATCGACCTCGGCTCGCACACGCAGCTCACGACCACGACGTGCTTCAAGGATGCGAAGGCGAGGATCGGCATCGCATCGACCGATGCGCGCGTCGCGGCAGAGGATGACGGCACCGAGATCGTCGCGATCGAGGGCACCCTCGAGATCGAGGATTGCTCGCGACAGCACCTCAAGGCCAGGATGTGGGCGCGCTTCGCGAACGGCGGTCGGGTCGAAGCTTCGATCAACAAATACCTCAAGGAAGCGAGCACGCCCTGAAGTCAATGAAGCTCTTGCTCGTGGCATCGCTCGTCGCGTGCGCCGGTCACCCGAGCAAGAACGAGGTGCGCGCGACGCACGGCCGGGACAGCAAGGATCCGGACTTCAAGGCGCGCATCACGAAGGCGACGTTCGACGGCAAGCTCGTCATCCTCGAGCTCGGGTCGCGAATCCGCGTCGTGATCCCGCGGTGCTACGCCCATGCCCAGCAGGTGATCGGCGATCACGATCGCGTCACGATCGAGCTCGATCACGTGGGCGCGACCGCCGGCGAGCTCGATATCGCGGACTGCACGACCAAGCACGTCGTTGCTTCGTTGTGGGCGAGCTTCGAGGACGGGGCGAAGCTGGAAGCTTCGATCGACACCGACCTCGCGCACGGCCTCCTTAGCTGGCGCGCGCCTCGGGTTTCGGTGCTGCGGCCATGATGGTCGTCGTCGGCGCGTACGACGTCGCCTCGCGATCGACGGGCGCCGCTCGTGCGCTAATGCCCGACCGATCTGAGCTGTCGGCACTGTTGCCACGTCTCGGTGCGTGACAGTGTCCTCGCCACCATGAAGCGCGCGCTGTTCTTGGTTGCCGTCCTCGGGTGTGGCTCTTCGAGCACACCTCCTGCTGTTCCTGCTCCGGTGCCCGACGCGCCGGCCGTACCCGCTGCCGTACCGGTTGCCGCGGTGCCGTCGCCCGCCGAGGATCCATATCTCTGGCTCGAGAATATCGAGGATGGCAAGTCGCTGGCCTGGGCGAAGGCACAGAACGTCACGGCCAAGAGCCTCGAGGCGGTGCCCGGCTTTGGCGAAACGCAGACGAAGGTCCGCGCGCTCCTGGACGCGAAGGACAAGATTCCGTACGTCGGCAAGCAGGGCAAGTGGCTTTACAACTTCTGGCAGGACGACGAGCACGTGCGCGGCCTCTATCGCCGCACCACGCTCGCGGAGTACGCGAAGGCGTCGCCGACGTGGGAGACGGTCCTCGACATCGATGCGCTGAACAAGGCCGAGTCCGCGACCTGGGTCTGGCACGGCATGAATTGCCTGTATCCGAAGTACGAGAAGTGCCTCGTCCACCTATCGCGCGCCGGCGGTGATTCGACCGTGGTCCGCGAGTTCGATCTTCCCACGAAGCAGTTCGTCGCGAATGGCTTCATGCTGCCGGAGGGCAAGCACAACATCGGGTGGAAGGACGGCAACACGGTCTACGTCGGCACCGACTTCGGTCCGGGTTCGATGACGGACTCGGGGTATCCGCGGATCGCGAAGGAGTGGAGGCGCGGGACGCCGATCAGCGCAGCGACCACGGTGTACGAAGGCAAACCAACCGATGTTTCGGTCAGCGCGGGTCGCCAGTGGAATCACGGCAAGATCTACGACCTTGTCTCGCGCGGCGTGACGTTCTTCTCCGACGAGACCTACCTGTGGGACGGCAAAGCGACCGCGAAGATCGACAAGCCCGATGACGTGAGTGTCTCGATCTGGGACGGCCAGCTACTGTTCGCTCCGCGCAAGCCATGGGTCCTGGGCTCGACGACGTGGCCCGCCGGCTCGCTGCTCGCCATCGACATGAAGGACTACCTCTCGGGTGGGCGAGCATTCACGTCGCTGTTCACGCCCACGCCGACGATGTCGCTCAGCGACACGACGACGACCAAGACGCAGCTGTACATCCACACGCTTGAGGACGTCAAAGACGGGCTCAGCGTCTGGAGCCATACCGGCTCGGCCAAGGCTTTCAAGTGGAAGGCGACGAAGCTCGCAACCACCCCCGGCGTCACGCTCGGCACGGTCGCGTGGGACGATAACGAGAACGACGATTACTGGATCACCGAAGAAGGCTTCCTGACGCCGTCGACGTTCTCGCTCGTGAAGAACGGCAAGAAGCAGGAGCTGAAGCACGCGAAGGCGCGCTTCGATGCGAGTGGCCTCGAGGTCACGCAGCACTTTGTCTCGAGCAAGGATGGCACGCGCATCCCCTACTTTCAGATCGGCAAGAAGAAGGCGCCGCTCGATGGCACCACGCCGACGCTGATCGAAGGCTACGGCGGCTTCGAGATCTCGGAGACGCCGTTCTACAGCGGTGGGCTCGGGATCGCGTGGTTCGATCGCGGTGGCACGTACGTGATGCCGAACCTGCGCGGCGGCGGCGAATACGGTCCCACGTGGCACACCGCCGCGACTAAGCTCAACCGGCAACGCGTCTACGAAGACTTTGCCGCGGTCGCCGAGGACCTGATCGCGCGCAAGGTCACGAGCCCCGCAAAGCTCGCGATCAAGGGCGGCTCGAACGGTGGCCTCCTCGTCGGCGTGATGATGACCGAGCGCCCAGAGCTGTTCGGTGCGGTCGTGTGCTCGGCGCCGCTGCTCGACATGAAGCGCTACAACAAGCTGCTCGCCGGCGCGTCGTGGATGGACGAGTACGGCGACCCGGCCGTGCCCGAGGAGTGGGCCGCGATCTCGAAGTACTCCCCGTATCAGAACGTGCACGCCGGCACGAAGTACCCGCCGGTCCTGTTCACGACGTCGACGCGTGACGACCGCGTCCATCCCGGTCACGCGCGGAAGATGGCGGCGCGGATGATCGAGCAGAAGCACGACGTGCTGTTCTACGAGAACACCGAGGGTGGTCACGCCGGCGCGGCTGATAACGGTCAGCGCGCGTACCTGTCGACGCTCGAGTACGCGTTCCTGTGGAAGCAACTCGGGATGAAGTAGCTCGGCTACTTCGCGCTCGCGATCCACGCCTCGACGAGATCCGCGAGCACCGGCAGTGTCACCGCGCCGGAACCGAGGACGACGCGGTGAAAGGCCTCGATCTCGAACGTCGCGCCGAGTACGCCTTCCGCATGGGCGCGCAGCCTCAAGATCTCGAGCTGGCCGACCTTGTATGCGAGCGCTTGCGCGGGCCACCCGATGTAACGGTCGACCTCGTTCGAGATGTTGATCTCGGTCAGCGCGGTGTGCTCGCGCATGAACGCTTCGGCTTGCGCGCGGGTCCAGCCGAGGGAATGGATGCCGGTGTCGACGACGAGACGCGCCCCGCGCCACGCATCGAAGCTGAGCTTGCCGAGCCGATCGAGATCGCCGGTATACAGACCCATCTCCTCGGCGAGCCGCTCGGTGTACAGCGCCCAGCCTTCGACGTACGCGGTCGACCCGTCGAGCTTGCGAAAGGCGGGGAGCGCGCCGAGCTCCTGAGCGATCGCTATCTGGAGGTGATGTCCCGGAATCGATTCGTGCCAGGTCAGCGCTTCCATCTCGAACCGCGGGCGGGTCTCGGGCTTGTACGTGTTGACATAGTACTCACCCGGCTTCGACCCGTCGTAGTGGGGCTGGCGGTAGTACGCGACCGTCGAGTACGGCGCTTCGTACGCGGGGATTTCGCGCATCACGCAATCGGTTTTGGGCAGCACGGAGAAGAACCGTGGAATCGCCGCCTTCGCCGCATCGAGGTAGGTCTGCGCGGCCTCGAGGATCTGTTCGCGCGTGGTGAAGTAGAGCGATTTGTCGGTGCGCAGTTTCGCGATCACGCCGGCAAGGTCGGCTGTGCCGAAGACTTTTTCGCCGAGCTCCGAGAGCTCGTGATCGGTACGCGCGATCTCTTTGTGCCCGAGCGCGTGGAGCTCGGCCGGCGTCATCGCGATGCCGACGTGCACGAGGATCGAGGCGCGGTAGCACGCGTCACCATCGGGCAAGCTCGCGAGACCTTCGGCGCCGGTGCGGCCGTGCGGCAAGAGCTCGTCGCGATAGAAATCACGCAGTCGAACGATCGCCGGGACGAGCTGCTGCGCCACGATCGTGCGCAGCCGCGTGTGCAAGCGATCACGCGCGCCTGCCGGCCACGGATCGGCCACGCGCGAAGTGGTCCATCGTGGAGTCGCGATCGCCCAGCTATCGAGCGGCTTCGCGAGCTCGTCGTCGAGCTGCTTGATCGCGCGGGTGAGCTTTTCTGTGGAAGCGACGCGGTTCGCCGTCAGGCCGATGCGCAGGTTCGCGATCGTGTCGTCGACGAGCTTCGCGCCCTGATCGAGCCGAGCGAGGAGATTCTCGGCGTCGCCGGGCGCATCCACGTGGTGCGACTCGACGAGATAGCTCAGCTCGTTGAGCGGGCTCGCGGTGTAGACATCGACCGTCCATTGGTAAGAGCGGCAGACATCGCTGCCGCGATCGGCTTCGAGCTGGCCGCACAGCAACTTGTAGGTGACCCGATCGATCGCACCCAGGGTGCCTACCGCGAGCACCTCGAGCCGCGCGATCAGCGCATCGCGTTCGCCTCGCGCACGCATGATCGAAGACTCGTCGCGCGGCGCGAGCACGGCGTCGTAGCGATGATCACCGAGGGTGGTCGCATACGTCGGCGCCCATCGCATCATGTACTCCCAGTGATCGGCGAGGATGCCCCTCAGCGTCGCATCGGTCGCTCCCGCGACGGCATCGGCGGCCAGAGGAGACGGCTTGGTAGGTTCGGTGGTGTGCATGCGGCTCCCGGCGGGCTGACTACACGCTGCGAGGGCTAGCAACATCGCGCGCACGTCGGCCACGCGTACGTTGTATACGGATCGGCGCGTGCAAATCCATCTGTTCGACGGCACCTACGAACTGTTCCGCGCGTGGTTCGGCGCACCACCCGCGCAACACGAGGGCAAGGAAATCGGCGCGAGCCGCTCGTTCCTGCGCAGCCTCGCGACCGTGCTGCGCTCCGGCAAGCTCAGCCATGGCGGCGTCGCGTTCGATCACGTGATCGAGTCTTTTCGCAATCAACTGTTCGAGGGCTACAAGACCGGCGAAGGCATCGACCCGCGCTTGTTCGCGCAATTTCCGCTCGCGGAACGCGCCGCCGAAGCGCTCGGGCTCGTCGTGTGGCCGATGATCGATTTCGAAGCGGACGATGCGATCGCGACCGCAGCGGCACGGTGCGCGCAAGATGCGCGCGTCGATCAAGTGCGCATCGCCGCCGTCGATAAGGACATGTGCCAGTGCGTGATCGGCACGCGCGTCGTGCGCTGGGATCGCTGGAAGGACGAGATCCTCGACGAGCAAGGCGTGATCGCGAAGCACGGCGTTCCGCCCGAATCGATCGCGGACTGGCTCGGACTTGTCGGCGACACCGCCGATGGCATCCCCGGGATCAAAGGCTGGGGCAGTAAGTCGGCCGCGAAAGTCTTGATGAAGTGGAAGGCGATCGAAGCGATTCCCGATGATCCTGCGGCGTGGGGCGTCGACCTCCGCGGCGCGAATCGGCTCGCCGCATCTCTGCGCGATTCGCGTACGGACGCGATGCTCTACAAGCAGCTCGCCACACTTCGCCTCGATTGCCCGATTCCGTGCAGCGTCGACGAGCTCGTGTGGCGCGGCCCCGATCAGGCCAAGCTCGTCGCACTCTGCACCGAGCTCGGCATGCCGATCGACGCGATCAAGCTCACTTCGTGAGCGAGACCTGGATGTCGCCGGACTCGACAGAGAGCACCAGCTTCTTCGCCGAGGTCGTGATGCAGGTCTGCAACGTATCGCAGGTACGTGCTTTGCGACGTGAACTTTGAGCGTGATCGTAGAACAGGCGGGCACGCGGCTCGCGCTTGATCTTGCGCGTCGCTTTTCGACCCAAAAGCCGGCAAGGCGAACGACCTGGCTCCGAGCAGCGCGCTTGAAAGATACCGTCCAGTCTGCTGGAGCAACCGATCCTTGGATCGGCCGGCCATGTGCGTATGCTGGCCGGATGAGGTACCTGCTCGTCTTGTGTGCGGCTTGCGCGAGCTCACCGCATGGCGCCACGCGCAGGGAGATCGATGGATCGATCGCCGGGCTCGCGCGCGACCGCGCTTCGGGAGATGTGATCGCCAAGGCGCAGATCAACATCCGCCCGCAGGGTCAGGTCGTGCCGATCACGATGCTGACCACGATCGACGGTCGCTACAAGCACCTGCACCTCACGCCCGGCACGTACAGCGTGAGTGCAAACTATGCGGGCCAGCACGTGAGCGTCGAGCACATCGAGCTCGCGGCCGGTGATCCGACAATCGTCGATCTCGATTTCGATCTCGGCAAGCCCGACCCGATCGCCGTCGATTTCGGTAACCCGAAGGACTCCGAGATCATGCATTTCACGCCCACGGATCATCAGACCCGGATCGAAGGCACCGTCAATGTCCGCTCGAGCCACACCCGGATCGAAGGCGCGGTCGTCACGGTCACGGTGACCGATGCGAAGCCCACGGACGAGACGCTGCAAGCCGTGAGCGACGACCAAGGGCGCTATCGCTTCGCGCCGGTCAAGCCCGGCAATTACGTCGTCAGCGCGTATTACAGCGTCGGCGGTCGCGCGCAGATCGAAGTCCGGCGCAGCGATATCCAAGTCGCAGCGACCCAAGGCGTGATCGTGCCGTTGTGGATCGAGACCGCTCGTTGATCAGATGAACCAGAACCGAATGCCGACGGAGAAGTCGACATCGAGGTAGACCGAGCGGTTGCTGTAGTTGTGATAGAAGTCCAGCGTCGGTACGAACTGCGCGAAGATATCGAGCGGCACCTTGTTGAGATCGAACGTGATGCCGATCGGAACGCGGATGCCGAAGATGTCAGCGCCCGCGCAGATTTTGTTGCCGTTGCAATTGTAGTCGAACGTCCACAGCCGGCCGCCGACGCCGATGTAAAATGGCAGCTTGAACGCTTCGGTGACCACGAGCTGCTTGGGGTGCCACAGGTAATCGGCATACAGGTGCAGGCCCGAGTCGCCCCCGTAATACGTGCGGTAGATAGCGCCGATGCCGAAATCGATCGCTTGGCTCGGGTTGAGGAACAGCTTGCCGTTCAAGCCATCCGGCTCGCCCAGCTCGACGCCAAGACCGAACACGCCATTGCTCTGATAATCGGACGAGCCGTCGAACGAGCGACGGTTCGCCTGTGCGGACGTCGAGACCGCGAGAGCCAGAGCGACCACAGCGACGCTGGTAATTTTCATGCAATCCAGGTTAATGCCCGGGTCGCGCGCGACCGAGGACTCGTGTCACAATTGTTGCTGTGCGACTGCGCCACACCTTCCTCGTCTTGACGACGAGCATCGGTTGTGGCTCGGGATCGAGCAGCGTCAAGCCGCCACCGATCACCGAGCCCGTCGAGATGACGCACGTCCCACCGCTACCCTCGATCGCTTTCGATGCGGGAGCGTCAGAGCCCGCGCCCCTCGAGATCCCGAAGCTGATGTGCGAGGACGGGACCAAGATCACACTCGCCCCTGCACCGGAGCCACTCTATTTCTGCGGAAATGAGAAGGGTGTGAGAACCGGACCGTTCGTGTCGCTGTTTCCGGACGACACCGTCGAGATCAGCGGTCGCTACAAGGACGGCAAGCTCGATGGCTCGTGGGAGCGCCACCACCCCGATGGCAAGCTTGTCGAGCACGGCGCCTACGCGAAGGGCCAGAAGGACGGCGTGTGGCAACAGCTCGGTGAGGGCGGCGCGGTGCTCGGCGAGTACACGATGAAGGTCGGCACGGGTCCCGAACGGCGCTGGTACGACGACGGCAAGCCGTACATGCAACGCGCGATGCGCGCAGGTGCGCCGTACGGCGAAATCAAGGTCTGGGATCACGACGGCGCACTCGCGCTGACCGCGAAGCAATACGGCTCGCGCTACGACGGTGCGAAAGCCGTCGGCATGAAGAATACGCTGCGGATCGAAGAGAACTTCACGAACGGCACGCGTCGCGATGCCCGCCAGGTCTGGCAGTTCTGGTTGCTCGTGACCGACGAGAACTACGACGCGAAGGGCAAGCTCGACGGGGCGTACACGCTGTGGCGCGACAAGAAGATTCCGCGCGTGCAAGGCACCTACGATCACGGCAAGCGCACTGGCACCTGGTCGTGGTTCGATCGCAGCAACAACAAGGAGCGCGAGGGCGACTTCGTCGACGGCAAGAAGACCGGCGCATGGTTCGAGTGGACCGAGAACAAGCTGACGTTCTCCGGCGCGTTTACCGACGGCAAGCCCGACGGCGAGTTCATCTACCTGGACAAGAGCGGCACCGAGCTCGGCCGGTTCGAGATCCACGATGGCAGCGGCACCATGCAGACGTTCTATCCGAACAAGAAGGTCGCGACAAATACGCACATGGTCGCGGGCGCAATGGACGGCGTCTATCAAGAGCTCACGCAACGCCTGGGCAAGGTCGTGGTGGAAGGCCGCTACGCGAGCGACAAGAAGCACGGCTGGTGGCGCGAGTGGGATGACCTCGGAGCTGCCGGCCTGCAGCTCCGCATCGAGCAACACTGGAGGTGGGGCAGGCTCGATGGCGTGGTGAAGAAGTACGAGGGCGGCAAGCTGATCTCGGAAGCGACGTACAAGAACGGCAAGGCCGAAGGCGCGTACACCGAGCTCCGCGCGGGCAAGCCGGCACTCGCGGGGACGTTCGCGAGTGATCGCCGCGCCGGCGTGTGGACCACGTACAACCCGGACGGCGCGGTCACCCTCACCGCCACGTACAAGGATGGCGTGCTCGATGGCAGGTGGCGCCAGCTCGTCGCCGGTAGCGCCGTCGAGGGCACGATGCTGGCCGGTCGTCGCTCCGGGGATTGGACGCGCACCGGCAAGACCGGCGTCAAGCAAGTAGTTACCTACAAGACACCGTAGTAAGAGGCGCCACGCCGCCGTCTTTAACCGCCGCCGCAACGAACTTATTCCGGCGTCACTTTCGTGCAACCGCGAGGCAACTCGCGCGTTCATACGAGGGAGACACCTCGTGAATCGTGACGCCAAATCGCAGTCGTCCTTGATCGCTCTCGCACGCACCCGGCGCATGCAGCGCGCGCTCGCGCATGCGTACCTGCATCAGAACGCGCCGCTTCCAACGCTGCGGCTATCGCTCGGCTTCATGATGCAGACCGCCTGCACCACGGAAGATGTCGCCGGGCTCGGCCATCGCATGACCGTGCTCGGCGTCGACAAGCGCGAAGCCTGCGCCTACGTGATCGAGGAGCTGTCGCCGAGCGACGCGCCGATCGTGTATCGCTTGTTTCTCGCCGGTCCACGCATGGGTCACCTCGTACCGATCCAGTCCTGGTATGAACACGACCCGAACGCCGCGGAGATCCGCGCGCGCGTTCACATGCTCGAGCTCGAGCGCTGTACGAAGACCACGACCGAAGCATGGATGCTCTCGACCCGTGTCGTGCAACGCCGCGCCCTCCGGGTCGCGGGCCAGGAGCTGCCGATCCGCAAGTTCGCACTCCAGCTCCGGCTCGAGCCAGTGGGGGGCATGGGCGCCACGGGCGCCACGACCGTCACCGCGTTCTTGCGCCCCGACGCGCGGCTCATCGAGGTCCTGGCGATTCCGGGCGGTGCGGGCGTCTTGGCCCGCGTCTCCTACACCGGTGTGCCCAGTGGCGTCGGTCTGGCCAAAGAGACCATCGTACTTCTGACCGAGTAAGCCAGGTCTCGCCATGTTATGCGGTCTGAGCGATCCGGGGTGCCCGGTCGCGCGTACGTCCGGTAACCTCGAGCAGGTAAGGACGTAGGGGAAGTATGCGCACCATCACGATGATCTCGGCGGCGTCGGTCTTGTTCGCGGTGGGCGCATGCGGCAACAGCGGTGATGGAGGGCGAGACGCTTACGAAGACGTCGACTGCTCGACCGTGACCGGTGCCGACACGTTCACCGTCGGCCTCGAGAAACAAGGCGTCAACGGCTCGGTCGATTTCAAGTTGATGTCGATCGACCCTGCGCCGTCGATCCGCGGCAACAACACGTGGGTCGTCCAGCTCAATTCGATGAGTGCGGGCGTCGTGGGCTCGCCGATGGATGGCGCATCGATCACCGCGTCGCCCTTCATGCCCGCGCATCAGCATGGCTCGCCGATCACGCCGGTCGTGACCGCGACCGGCACCGCAGGCGAGTACTCGATCTCACCGATCAATCTGTGGATGCCTGGCGTCTGGCAAACCACATTGACCGTCACGAGCGGTACTGCGGACCGCGCAGTGTACAGCTTCTGCGTGAACTAGTTGCGAACGCTCTACTCACTCAAAGCGCGCTCGCAAGCCTCTTGGTGCGCATCAGCCGCGTTCTAGTCGTTCGGATTGCAGGCCGTGTTCATCGACGCGAATCCGGTTCCCGCCGTGGCTTTGGCCCACGTCCTAGATGCACCCGCGGAGTCGAGTGTTTTGATCGATGCTGCATACTGCGCGTCGAGATCGCCCGAGGCGACGAGCGACTTGAGCAGCGTGTAATTGAACGGCCGGGTTCGGACCCGCGCCGTGATGTGATTGATCTGTGCGTACAGCCCGGTCAGATTCCACGTCGTGGTTGTCGAGTGGTCGTACAGCGGATCATTCGGGTCGATGGTGACGGCAGGCTTGATGAAGACGCTCTTCTCATTGGCGACTTCCCAGAAGAACTTCGCCCGAGTGCCGTCGGCCTTCGCGATCCGAGCCCAGAAGCCAGTGCATTTGCCGAGCCCGGTCTCGGTGCAATCGAGGTAGGGGTCAGCGAGATCTTCGGGATCCTGATCGTCACCGACTGCACCGCTCGAGAACACGACGTTGTTCGCGGTGTCGTAAGCGATCACCTCTAGCCACACACGACGGTCCTGGGACGCGCCACTCGGATAGTTGTGACCCACGCTGATCGAGTCGACGCGAACGCTGAGCTCGCCACTCGGAGGCAGACAGATGCCGCCAGGGCCCGCACCACCGGCGATCGGTCGAGGACCCGTGATGTTGAGCGCAGCGTCGATGATGTCCCTCACGCCCGCCGCTTGCGTATCTAGGTTCGGAAACGGGATCATCGCCTGGTCCACCGCGGGCAGCGTGTGATCGTGCAGACCGTTCAGTCTCGAACCGACGTCGAGGCCAGGCCCTTCAGCGATCACGCCAGTGGTCTTCTTCATGTGGCAGGCGCTGCACGTCAGCCCGTTCATCTCATTGGTTGCAAAGATCGTGGTCTTCCATTCCGCAAACGAACGCTCGATGTGAACGCCGCCCGGCGTCACGATGTCGTGGCACGAGCCGCACATCGCGGATTTGTTCGTCGCACCCGCCATGAGGTTTTTGTCGAACAGCGAGTTGTGCGCTGGCGTGCTGGCGGGATTATCAGCTCCGCCGCGCATGGTCTGGTCCATCGCGAGCACGAGGCCGTTGTTGTGATCGTCTTTGATACTGTCGACGTTGTGGCAGAAGTAGCAGGTGATGCCCTTGGCTTGCACGGGTAGCGTGGTGGGATCGAAGTTCGTGCCATCGGTGAGCCCGAGCTCGACCGCCATCGGTGCGTGGCAGTTGACGCAGAACGTGCCGAGCTGGGCTTCGCGCTGGCCCCGCGCGTTCATCGCGACGAACACCGGATCGTCGGACGCGTAGGCGTGCATCGAGCCGGACCACTGGTCGTAGTGCTTCGGATGGCAGGTCTTGCACGTGTTCGGATCTTCGAGCTTCTCGACTGCGAACTTCGGATCGTCGCCGCAGGAGACCGCGCCGAGCAGGAGTGTCAGCATCACGACGTATTTCATCGGGCACTCCCTGCCATCGCCCCGGCCTCGACCCACTGGAGCAGCGCGCAACTCTCGACCTCGCTCAACGGATCACCTTTCGGCATCTGATAATCGGTCCCCGAAGCGTCGGTACGCACGATCAAAAGGCTACACGCCGGATCGCCCGGAACCACGCGCTTACGACTCGGATCGATCGTCGAGCTCGCGAGCAGTGCGGTGTAAGCGGCGTCCTCGCCGTCGCCGAGCGAGAGGCCGCCCTGGTGCCCGCTGGTGTTGTGGCACGCCGAGGTCATGCTGCACTTCGGCACGATCGTGTTCTTGTAGACGTTCGAGAATGTCGGAGCGTAACCAGGAGCGCAGGTCGTATCGACCACGATGCATGCAGGAGGCGGTGTCCCGCTCGGGCAACCCGCAAGCGCTGCGAGGACGACGAGGGACAACCTGCGCATGAGACGCACTGTAGCCGATGTGCCTTGTTCGACGAAGGGCGGCGTCGCGACGCGGTTCACACCGGCTGAGCAACTGCGGTGCGCGGGCTGCTACCACAACGGGGCGATCTGGCGGACGAGGCGCTGGTAGCGCTCGTAGTCGGTACCGTCGAGGGTTGCCGGGGTGAACGTTTTGGCGGGTGGTAACGCACACCCCGCGGCGGCCGCGAGATCTGGGAAGATTCCGGTCGCGACCGCGGCGATCATCGCGGCGCCGATCGCACAGGTGTCGGTACGTGCGGCAACGTGATGCACCCTCCCGAGCACGTCGGCGCGGATCTGATTCCAGACCGCGCTGTTGCCGCCGCCGCCGAGCACCAAGACCTGGTCGGTTGCGAGGCCGAGCTCGGCGATGCGCTCGATCACTTCGCGCGATGCGTAGGCGAGACCTTCGAGCACGGCGCGCGCGATGTGCGAACGATCGTGGGAAGCAGCGAGGCCGTGCAGCGCGGCGCAGGCATCCGCGCGCCACATCGGCGTCATCGCGCCGGCGAGCGCGGGGATGAACGTGATCCCGTCCGCGCCGGGGGGTGCGGTCACCGCGAGCGCGTCGAGCTCGGCATCGCTCGAGAGCCCGAGCAGGCGGGTCGCCCAGCGCACCGCGCCGCCCGACATCCAGCCCGGGTTCTCGATGAAGAATGCGCCGGTCGGATACGCGTGGGTCTCGAGGATCGTCTCGCGTGGCGGCGCCGGCCGATCGAAGACCGCAGTGGCAGAGAGCCCGCCGACCACCTCGGCTGTCCCGATCGCGCAGATCGCGTAGCCGGGTCCGGCGACGCCAGCTCCGAGTGGTGTGGCGAAGTCGTCGCCGGTACCGACCGCGACGCGCGTGCCGATCGGCAGCCCCGTGAGCACCGCACCGGCCGCGTGGAGCTCGCCCGCGATCGCGGTCGTCGATGCGATCGCGGGCAGCGTTGCCGGATCGATCGCGAACGCCGCGAGGAGCTCGGGCGACCACGCGCGCGACGCGAGGTCGTAGAGCATCGTGGTCGAGGCGTGCGCGTGATCGAGGAACTTATGACCGGTGAGCCGTGCCAGCAAGTAGCTCGTGGGTTGATGCCACGTCGCTGCCGCGATGCCGGCCGCGCGCAGCCAGCGCGCCTTCGCCGCGAGGTGGCTCGCATCCGCGACTTGACCGGTGAGCTCGAACAACCGCGCTCGATCAACTGGCATCTCGGTCGCGCGCTTGTCTTGCCAGATCAGCGCCGGATGCAGCGGTTCGCTATTGGCATCGACCGCGATACAACCATCGAGCTGTCCCGCGAGCGCGAGCCCGACGACATCGCTTGGTTTCGCGCTCGCCGCGACGAGTGCCTTGCCGATCGCCGGTGCGAGCGCCGCTTCCCAGACGCGTGGATCTTGCTCGGCCCATCCCGGCTTCGGATACGCGGTCGCGTGGCCGATCTGATGGTCGCCGAGCACGCGCAACTGCTCGTCACAGACTACGGCCTTGCAGCTCTGCGTTCCGAGATCGACACCGACAACCAACCGCACGTCAACATGCTACCAAGACTCGTGAACTATTTCGGCCACGCGGCCGTCGCGAGCTGGGCGTTTCTCGGCACCGCATCTTCTCCCGGCAAGTCGCTTGGCTCGATGCTGCCCGACTTCGCCACGATGATCGGTGCACGCCTGGCCGACGCGGTGGATCCCGACGTCGCCGCGGGCATCGCACTCCATCACGCGACCGATGCCGCCTTCCACCAAGCTGCGCCCGTCCTCGACCTCATGCGCGAGCTCGACGACCGGCTCGGCGAGCTCGGTTGCGCCCGAGGCCCGCGGCGCGCGACCGCTCACATCGGCACCGAGCTCTTGCTCGACGCGACGTTGCTCGCCGAGGAGCCGTATCGCGCGAGCTTCCTCGCGGCGCTCACCGTCGATCCAGCTCTCGTCCGCTGGCGCGAGCCGGACGGCCCTGCCCGCTTCGCGATCCTGCTCGAACGCATGCGAACCTTCGGTGTGCCCGAAGACCTGCGCGAGATCGATGCGATCGTCGGCCGCCTCCATCGGATCACGCAGCATCGTCCGCTGCTCGCGCCAAACGCCGCCGACCTCCGCGCGATGGCGACCGCGCTCGCCGAACATCGCGCGCGGGTCGAGGTCGCCGCCGCCACCGTCCTGCGCGCCGTCCGAGCCGCTCTCGGAATGGGAATGGCCTCGCTAACTCATTAAGTCACGCTACGCTCGCCACACCCTGAATTCACTGAGCTCTCGAGAGAATGCGTAGCTCGTTCGCGTTCCGTACGGTCCTTCGCGACCGCGTGCACGCTCGATCAATCGGAGATCGATCCCCATTTACTTGGTGATGCGGTACGCGCGGTGGGGCTTGCCGCGGAAATCGGGCGGCGTGGTGGCGTGGGTCTCGTCGGTGACGACGCCACGATCGTACTCGAGCTTGAAGCGCTGGCGGTTCGTCGAGAACCAGATGATGTCGGCGACCGCGGCGACATCTTCGAGAAGCAGCGCGTGATCGCGCTGGATGTCCCAGGTGTAGTCCATGCGCTTGGAGTTGGAGAACGTCGGCGGATCGACGATCGCGATGTCCCAGCGCCGACCGCCGCGGCGGGCTTCGGTGAGGAACTCGCGGACGTCGCCCGCGATGATCTCGCCCTTCAGCCCGTTGAGCTCGAGGTTCGTGCGCGCCCACTCGGTGTACGTGTTGGAGAGGTCGACGCTCGTCGTGGTCTTGCCCGCGGCAGCGGCGTGCACGCTGAACGCGCCGGTGTACGCGAAGAGATTGAGGAGCGACGTGCCGGGCTCGGCCGCCACCCGCGCGCGCGTGATCCGGTGATCGAGGAACAGGCCGGTGTCGACGTAATCGCCGAGGTTGACGCGGAACTTCTTGCCACCCTCGTGGACGATGCGAACTTCATTTTCCTTCGCGATGCGCTCGTACTGATGGCCTTCGCGGCGATCGGTGAGGCGCTCGCGGCGCTTGATGAAGACATCCTTGGCGTCGATTGCGGTGCGCGCGGCCTCGGCGAGGGCATCGAGCCAGGCCTGGTCCGTGGGATCGATGCGGTAGTCGTTGATCACGAGCGCGCCGTCATAGGTGTCGACGGTGACGGGCAACTCGGGGATGTCCTTGTCGTAGACGCGCCAGCACGTGACGGCTTCGCGCTTGGCCCACTTGCCCAGGTGGCGTACGTTCTTCTTGAGCCGGTTCGCGAACATCTCGGGAAGCGACATCAGACTCCTGCAATGCCGGATTGGCGTTGACTTTGTACTCGAGTGGGACCGAGCGCCGGCCGAGAGGCGGGATCTCGACCGACCACGACACGAGGCCGACCTGACACTCGATCCAGATCGTGACGGTCCCCCGCCGCACGCACCGCGAGCACGACGTGAGCTTTCGCCGCTCGCGCGGATCCGGTGCGATGTCCCGTTCGAACGCGAGATGCGCGGCTTTCTGCGCGATCAGCTGGAGCGCCCAGCCGATCGGCGTCGATTTCCGCGAGCCCGGCGACGAACTCCTCTGCCACATGTAGTGCGTTAACCACGGCCGGGACCTCTGACCTGCAGGCTCGTGATCCTGCAGACGCGCGCGCCACGAGCAAACACCACCACAGATTCGATCTGCGACGCGGCCTCCATGTGGGCAGTCTTTCACAGGCGTGAGGCGGTTGCCCGCACCCTGTCGAATGGTTTAGCGTTGCCCTCGTCTGTTATCCGGCCGTCACACGGAGAAGGAACTATATGCTTCGGAAGATCTCGCTAGGTTTGATCGTGGTTCTCGCCGCCGCCTGTGGCAGCGCGCGCGTAATCCAGCGCACGCAGTCGGGTGGTGTCATCGAGTTGTCGGGCGATCGCAGTAAGGCGATGGAGCAGGCGAATGCCGATATGGCGTCGCACTGTGGCCCGAACAACTTCACCATCGTTCAGGAGGGTGAAGAGGCGGTCGGCACGGACACGTACTCGCAAGAGAACACCCAGGGTCAGGATCAGACGTCGCGCAACGGCCGCACGACGACGACTGACCAGAACACGCAGGGTCAAACAAGCACCCGCACCGCCACCGCATGGCGCGTTCATTACCAATGCAATGGCGCTGGTGGTCCGCCTCCTGCAGCCGCTGGTGGTCCGCCGCCCGCTGGCCCGGGTGGCGCCCCGCCGCCACCCGCTGGCGCTGGCTACTAGTTGAAACAGGGACCCACTCGGGTCCCTTTTTTTAGGCGAGCAGCTTGGTGTCGTCGAGCGGCATGTCGCCGACCTGGCCAATCTGATCGATGCCGTTCGCCGCAAACCGGCGCGCGGCGGCAGCTGCGCGACCGCCGTGACCATGGTCGATGCACCACTGCGCGTGCTGCGATAACAGCGCGACCTCGAGCGCGCGCCCGAGCGTCATCGCGAAGCGACGTGCGCCGGCCTCGAGGCGATCGGGGGTCACCATCGCCTCGGAGATCCAGGCCGTCGCGTGCTCGAGCGCGTCTCGCGCTGCGGCGAGCGGTTTCTCCAGCGAACCATCCGTCGCCGCTGCGATGCAGTTCTCGATCTCGGTGCGCACCGCCTCGAGTGCGCCGCCCTTCGCGAGCGCGCGCAACGTATCGAGCGAGAGCACGTTCGTGGTGCCCTCCCAGATCGGCAGCACCTGCGCATCCGCGAGGATCCGCGGCAGGCCGGTATCTTCGACATAGCCCGCACCACCACACGATTCGATGGCCTCCGACGTCACCGCTACCGCTTGCTTGCCGGTCGTGAGCTTCGCGATTGGAATCAACGCGCGCGACAGCCGCTCCTCGTGATCGCTCTCGCCGCTGCGGGCGTGTTCCAACGTACCGATCAACGCTGCACTCCGGAACGCGAGACAGAACGCGGCCGAATACTCCGCTTCGAGCCCGGCGAGCGTATCGGCGTGCAGTGGCTTGTCGACGAGCAAGGCGCCGAACGCGGTGCGCCGCCGCGCGAAGTCCTTCGCGAGTGCGAGCCCGCGGCGCATCGCGCTGACCGCGCTCACTGCATTCCACGTGCGCGTGAGCGACAGCATCGGCGTGATCTGACGGACGCCATCGTTCGCCGCGCCGACCATGATCGCTGGCGTGCCCGCGAGCGTAAGCTCGGCGGTCGGCACCTTGCGCGTGCCGAGCTTGTTCTTTAGCCGATTGACCTGGATGTTGCGCAAGCGACCGTTCTCGTCGCGCAGCTCGACGAGGAACAGCGCGAGGCCGCGGCTGCCCTCGGGGTTGCCCTCGGGACGCGCGAGCGTGAGCGCGATCTGCGATGTCGTCGCCGACGTGAACCATTTCGTGCCCGAAAGCCGCCACGTGCCGTCCGCATCTTGTTTCGCGACGGTCTCGCTGCGCGACACGTCCGAGCCACCGGTGCGCTCGGTCATCCACTGCCCGCTCGTCCACATCTTCTGCGGATCGCGCGTGATCAACAGCGGCACGTACTTCTCGATCAGCGCGCGATTGCCGCTCGCGAGCAGCGAGCGCGCCGCGCCATCGGTCATCGCGAGTGGACACGAGTAGACGTCGAGCGAGGGCCCCAGCACGTGGATGATCGAGAACTGGTGCGTACGCGAATGAGCGCCGTAGCGGTCTTCGTAGCCCGAAGCAACCATGCCGTGCTTCGCGGCGAGGACCTGCGCTTCTTTCCACAGCGGCGACACTTCGATCCGATCGATCCGATTGCCCCATGCATCCCACTGGACGAGCTGCGGTTCGTTATCGAGATCGAGCAATTGCTTGCCGTACATCTCGACGGTGAGGTCCCCGAGCTGGCGTAGCTCGCTGGCCGCTCCAGGAATGAAGCGCGCGATCCACGATGTCAGCTGGGCATCGTCGTCGAATTGGTTGCCGAGGCGAGGTGGGTCCTGGAAGAACGCCATGTCCACAACCTACCGCGATACGCTGCGCACGTGAACCTTGTCCTCGTCGAGCCGGCCGAGCTTCGGGAGGACCGTTGCGTCCTGACCGACCGCCGCGCCGTGCATCTCCGCGAGGTGCTTGGAGTCAGGCCCGGTTCGATCATCAAGATGGGCGTCCTCGGCGGTCCGGTCGGCACGGGGGAAGTGCTTACTGACGACCCTTCTGGCATCGCCTTGCACTTCACGAGCACCGGCTCGCCGGCTCCGCAGATGGCGATCGAGCTCGTCCTCGCGATGCCACGGCCAAAGGTCCTCGCGCGGGTGATCGAGGCGTGCGCAGCGTTCGCGATCCGCCGCATCGATCTCACGAATGCGTGGCGGGTCGACAAGAGCTACCTCAAATCGCCGAAGCTCGCGCCCTCCGCGCTCGCGATGGATGCGCGGCTCGGCGCGGAGCAAGGCGCGACCACGCACCTGCCGGAGATCCACGTCCACGATCGCTTGATGGCGTTGCTCGATGCACGGTTTGCGGAGCCGGGACCAGGCCGCTTGCTCGCGCATCCGCATGCGCCACCGATCGAGCGCGCGATCGGCGGTGGCGGCTCCGTGTTAGCGATCGGTCCGGAAGGCGGCTGGATCGAGCGCGAGCTCGAGACCTTCAAAGAGCGCGGCTTCATCGCCTGCTCGATCGGTGCGCCGATCTTGCGCACCGAATCGGCGGTGTCCGCGGCGCTCGGTCAGCTGATGCTACTCGAGCGCATGCGCTGAGTTCGCGCGATCTTCTATGCTGGTCGGCGCCACCCACGCGATTCTCCGAACGCTCGCTCGGTGACGAGACCTTCTCGCATGGTCCCGATCCAGCTCCCGATCCAGCTCCCGATCCAGCTCCCGATCCAGCTTCCGATCCAGCTCCCGATCTAGCTCCCGATTTAGCTCCCGATTTAGCTCCCGATTTAGCTCCCGATTTAGCTCCCGATTTAGCTCCCGATTTAGCTCCCGATTTAGCTCCCGATTTAGCTCATCGATCTGCTCGCGGCGGAGAGCGATGCCGACCGCGCCGACGAGGCCGTCCGTCGCGCCGCGCGCCTCACTGCTTGAGTCCTCGGGGTCCCGCGAAAAGTTTCCATCTGTGCGGTTGCCCACCGCACGTGGTAGGCGAAGCCACCATACGAGATCACCGGGATGCCGTTGTCGTCGAGGTACGAGAACCGGTAGACGGCGGCTTCGAGGCTGGAGACCTTCGTGCACCGCAAGTCGCCATCGAGCGTGTGGGACAACCCGCCTCGATGCGATCAGACAACCGTCATTCAAACCGTATGGTAATATCGACGCGTTGCGTTGTTTGTCGATCTTCTTCGCCGCGTGCGGATTCCAGCCGTCCATGCTGGCTCCGTCGAGTGACGGAGCGACGCACGACCAAGATGCGCGGGTGATCCCAATCGATGCGGCAACGGCTGTGCTGATCGACGCGTCAACTCACGTCGGTTCCGATGGGGGATCACCGACATCGAAAGATTGTCTCGATGCTCTCGCACACGGTGTGATCACCAGCGGCCAGATCACGATCGATCCCGACGGTGTGGGAGGTAGTCCACCGTTTGCGGCGTACTGTGATCAGGTAACTGCGGGTGGCGGTTGGACATTGGTTTGGGTGTACGGCTTCACAAACTACGCGCAGTTCACCGATGGAACCAACGCAGTGACGCCGCGCCCGACGTGGAATATGCCAACCGGCGCAGGAACGACGCCAACGTCGACGGTCGTTCCGACGAACTCGACTTCGCCCGGAGCACTGGACTTCGCCCGATGGGCGAGCCTTGGCGACGAGATCCTCGCAACCTCGGATATCAATCACTGGGTGAAGTGCCAACCGAATGGTGGCTCGATCGTGGCGAAGACTGAAGGGGCCGTCACCTGTCAGCTCGTCAAGCCGGTTGCCACGGCCTGCACGACGACCGTCCCGGCGTACTGGGGACAGAGTGATCCTGCGGGCGTTGGTCTCTATCTAAATTCGAGCTTGTTCGCGACGTACTATTATTACGAGGGCTACACGACGACGGGCAATTGGCCCACGCATGACCCGTGTGGAACGAACCTGCCGAATCAGCTCACGAATGTCACGAACCCTCACGGTCAGCTGTGGGTTCGCCGTCGTTCCTGAGTGCGATCAGCGCCACGCCTACGCGAACCGGCAGGTCGGTCGCATACTCCGCGATCGCCTTGGCCTGTCGCGCTTGAAATTTCCTGCGCCGCGGCCTGACACGGCGCTAGAACTTGTAGCTGAGGCCCAGCTTGAAGTAGAGGTTGAAGTCGGTATCGAACATCGACTTCGCGAATTCGTTGGTGAAGAACGCGCGCTCCTCCTGGAACGGCGCACCTTCGAGCATGCCGAACACGTTCCAGTTCTGATAGACCGCGATCTCCGCGACGATGCTCGCCATCAAGCGAACCCCGTTCTCGCGACCAAAAACGTCGCTCGGTTGCGTCCAGCCGGTCAGCTTCGTGACGCGCTGGATCGTCGGATCGGTCGTGTTCGCGGCGTTATTGTAGAAGTACTTGCACACGCTGACCGCATCGCCATCGAACGGCGTGCCCGTCGTCGTGGTGCTCGTCGCCATGCCGGGGCAGTGACGATCGCTCCACACGTCGAGATAGAGCCGACCACTGATCGTGACGTGCGACAGTGCGGTCAACGACGCGATCAGGCCGACATCCCACGTGACGCCGTTGCGGGCCGTGTTATCGAGCAGCTTCGAACCGTAGTAGAGCTGCGTGAACGCGCCGATCGAGAACGGCTCGTTATCGGCCAACATCGCGCGAGCGCCGAGTCCGAGCTCGGTGCGTGCGAGCAGGGTGCGGACCGCGACGTTCGCGTCGAAGCCAAACTTGTGCGAGATCCGGCCCGCACCGACGGTGACGCGACCATCGAGGTAATACGGATAGCCGACCGAGAAATCGACCGTCGAGCGGCCGCGCGGCAGCGTGCGCGCGCCGTACGAGGACAGGCCGCGCTGCTCGAGCACGAGGTCCTGCTCGCTCGGGCCCGCGATCATGAGCTCGCGCGACAGCGTCTGGGTCTTGCCGCCTTCGATCTGTAGGGTCTGCTCGAACGGCTGGAAGCCCGCGTTCTCGATTCGGATGACGGCCTCGCCGGTCTCGACTTCGGTGTCGAGCGGCGTCTTGCCGACCGGGATGCCGTTGATGATCACGTCGGACGTGCTCGGCGTCGACAGGATGCGGAGGCGACCGACCGGCTTGAGGGTCGCTTGCACGGTGACGGTCTGACCCGCCTCGACGCGGACCTTCTGCTCGAACTGCTTGAAGCCGTCGAGCCGCACGACGACCGGGTGCTCGCCAGCCGAGACGCGCTTCTCTTGCGGGACCTTGCCGACCGCGGCGCCATCGATGAAGACCTGCGCTTCGGGGACCATCGAGACGATCTTGAGGACGCCGCTATCGCCGGCAGTCTCGTTGTTGAGATCGAACTTCACGATCTGCGAGCTCCCCGCGGCGACCGTGACTTTTTTCTCGCCGGTCTGCATGCCCGGCGCTTTGACTTGCACGATGTGCTCGCCAGCCTTCACGTCCTTGATGTCGACGGGCACGGGGCCCATGTCGGTGCTGTCGATGAACGCGCGCGCGCCTTGTGCATCGCTCATCACGCGCACCACACCCACGCCGCCATTGAGCGTCGCCTGGAGCTCGGCGCGAACCTTGGTCTGCTGGTTCGCGGTGACCTGCACGGTCTGCTTCCACGGCAGCGCGGGCTGCTTGCGGACCTCGATGACATGGAGGCCTTCGATCACGTTCTGGATCACCGCCGGGGTGTTGTCGGGGTGCTTGTTGCCGTCGATGTAGACTTCGGCATCGGGCACATCCGCGTCGACGACCACCGTGCCGTACTTCGGCTTGGCGATCTCCTTGAGCGTCGGCATTACCGTCTGGGTGTTGTTCTCCGTCGTGGTGTACCAGTTCTCGAACGCCTCGTAGCCGTCCTTCTGGATGCGCAGCTGATGGCGACCCGCGGTCGTGATGACCACGATCGGCGCCTGGCCTTTGATCTCGCCATCGAGCATGACGGTCGCGCCGGCCATGCCCTTCGGATCGGCGTCGACGCGGATATCGAGCTTCGGCGGATCCGCCTTCTTCACGAGCGGCACGAACAGCTCTTGCTGCTTGCGAAGCGCGGCGACCACGAACTGCTTCGTCGCAGTCTCGTAACCGGCGGTCTCGACGATCACCGTGTACGTCGCTTTGTTAAGCTTCCCCTCGTACGGCGTCGTGCCGATCTGACAGGTCTTGTCGCCGATGTAGATCGCGGCACCTTGCGGCGCCGAATCGATCTTCACGGAGTAACGACCAGTCTTGGGGCATTCGGCGGCAGCGGCCGTCACGAACGCGACCGAGAACACCAATGCAAGCGCAGCAATACGCGAAAGTCTCATCGAGCCGGTAAGGTATCAGCCGGGTCGATTCCCCTCAACTCAGCGGGGGACTAACAAGCCTGCCGCGAGCGCGCCAAACAGTGCGAGACCCAACACGATCCGGTAGATCGCGAACCCCACAAAGTGGTGGGTCGTGAGAAATCTCATCAACCACGCGATCGCGCCGTAGCTCGAGACCGCGGCGACGGCGGTGCCTATGATGTAGGCAGGCACGAGCATCTGGATTTCGGCGGCGGGTGCGGCCTTGATCGACGCGTAGGCCTCGTAGGACCCCGAGGCCGCGATCGCGGGAATCGAGAGCAGGAACGAGAACCGCGCGGCGTCGGTCCGGGCAAATCCGAGGAGCAAGGCGGCGCAGATCGTACCGCCCGAACGAGACACGCCCGGCACGACCGCGAGGCTCTGGGCGAGGCCGATCAGGATCACGTCGTTGAGCGTGATCTGGTCGAGCGAGCGATACGTGTCCCGGCCCGACGAGAGGTGATCGACAATCCAGATTACGAGGCCAAAAAGAATGAACATCGACGCCAGCACGTAAAGCGAGCGGAGGTCGCCTTCGATGTGCTTCTTGAGTAACAAGCCGACGACGCCGAGCGGGATCGTGCCGATAGCAAGCAGCCAGGGCAGCCGTCCCTCGGGCGTGCTCGGCCGCGAGAACACCGCGCCCGCGACGTTTACCAGATCGGTCCAGAAATACGCGACCACCGCGACGAGCGAACCGAGCTGGATCACCGCCGTGAAGGCGGTCCCACCATCGGACTTCCCGAGCAGCGCCGGCACCAGCCGGAGGTGCGCACTCGACGAGACCGGGATAAACTCCGTGAGCCCTTGGACGAGCCCGAGCAACGCAGCAAGCCACAACGACATCGCGAAACCACGCTAACATCTTTGGCGTGATGAGACTGCTTCTCGCGCTGACCGTCGCGGCGGGGTGCGGCCACCGCGCCACGCCGCCTCACCCCGAACCGGTCGCGTCGGGCAGAGACGCCGTGGTCGCCGAGGCAGGTCCGACCGACGAGGAATGCGATGCGCTGATCGCACATGCGATCGACCTTCAGACCCCGGGCGATGCCGGCATCGGAAGCGCGGATCGCACGACCCTGAGCGGCGAGGTCCGAGATCGGGTCCTCAAACGGTGCCGCGCGATGCCGCTTGCGACCTATCGCTGCGCGATCGCTGCGGCGACGACCGTCGCGTTCACCGGGTGTGATCAAGCGAGACCGAGCAGCTCGACTTCGAACAGCAGCGTCGCGCCGCCGGGGATGAGCCCGCCGCCGACACCACGCGCACCGTAGCCGAGCTCGGCCGGAATCACGAGGGTGCGCTTGCCGCCGATCTTCATCGCCATCACGCCTTCGTCCCAGCCCTTGATAACCTGACCGACACCGATCTGGAACTCGAACGGCTCGCCACGGTCGACCGAACTGTCGAACTTGTTGCCCTTCTTGCCGTCGGCGTAGAGCCAGCCGGTGTAGTGCATCACGCACGTCTTGCCCTTCACGGGGCTCGCGCCCGTGCCGACTTGCGTGTCTTCGTAGTTGAGCCCGCTAGGGGTCTGCGTCATCGCCATGGCACGAGCTATATCACTGGACCATTTGCTGGACCATTTGCTCGAGCCGCCACGTTTGCGCGTGGATGGTCCGTTTGCGCCTTTTCCTGCGTCTGGCGCTGGCCACCGAGGACGTGCGATCCGCGGTAGGCTGCGAGAGTCGATGCGCAGGTTCGTGTTAGTCGCCGGGGTGGCCGGGTTGGTCGTGGGAGGGAGAGACGCCCGAGCCGACGCGGTCCTCAATTTCGGCACCGTTCCGACCACGGGCGAGGTTCGATACCTGAGCGCGACCACGACGAATCTCGGCACGCCGCCGATCGTCGGCGGCATGATCCAGAGTGATCTCGACGGCTGGTTCTCGTTCGTCACGCCGGCAACCTGCGATTTCTCGAACAGCTGCGTGTTCACGCCGCCGCTCGTGCTGAGCGACGCGGTCACGCCGATCGCGTTCCGCTGCGCGCCGCCGCCGGATGCGATCGGGACCCGGGTCGTATCTGTGGTGTTCGGTGGTTCGCGAGCCGCGACGCTCGTCTGTACCGCGGGTGGCGCGGTGTTCCAGCTGACCCCCGCCACGCACGTCATCGACTTCGGCGGCGTCGACCTCAAGCGCACGGCTCCTGTGACGAGCGTGATCAAGGTGAAGAACATCGGCACCGCTCCGGAGACGATCGGTCCGGGTGCACTGTCGGGCGCACGCTTCAGCGCGGCGGCGTTCGCATCGCAGACGCTGCAACCCGGCGGCGAGGTCGCGATCGCTGTCCGCTACTCGCCGGCAAGCGAGCGTGCGGCCAGCGATCCGGATCTCGGGACGTACGGCATCTCGCGAACCGTCAACGGCAATCCTTCCTTCATCTCCTTCTCGCTCCAAGGGTACGGCACCGACCGCCACGCCCAGCTGGTCTCGGTCGGCCCGATTCCCGACACGTTCGTGAAGGCCGGTGGAGCCGCACCGACGATCGACGTGACGATCGCCAACACCGGCGGCGCGGTGCTCGGCCTGTACGATGCGCACGTCGTCGGCGATTCGTGGTCGCTCGTGAACCCCGATCGGGTCGACATGCCGGGGAATTCGCAGTTCGCCTTTCACCTGCGCTTCGCACCGACGGTCGCAGGCACGGACAACCCCGCGACGCTCACGGTCAGCACCACCGATTCGAACGTACCCACGCTCACGGCCATGCTGAACGGCGCCGGCAAGGAGCGCATGGTGACGATGGGCCCCGCGACGCTCGACCTGCAGTACGTCGCGGTCGGCACCACGGCCAAGATCAGCGACGGCACGCGCGGCGAGCTGCTCCAGATCACGAATCGAGATGCCGCGAACGAGTTCGAGATCCGTTCGCTCGTCATTTTGGGCGGCGAGCAAGCCTTCGCGATCCCGGATGCGGTCGGCACCACGCTGTTACCGGGCACGACGCTGTCGTTCGATGTCTCGTTCTCGCCGCTCCACGTCGGTGCGTATGACGCGAACGCGGTGCTCCGGCTCGATGCCGATCCAGATCCCGCGGCGACCGTCGCCCTGCACGGTGACTCCGTGTTCGTGAAGGCGGTCGGCGGTGGCGGCTGTTCGGTCGGCGGCGGCTCGGGGATCGGGCTCGTGATCGTCGTGATCGGCGTGATGCTGTTCGCGTTGCGCCGTCGCCGGGTCACCCTCGTCGGCGCCCTCGCCCTCGGGGCAATCGCAGCGACCGCATCGGCCGAGACGCGCAACCTCGATCTCGCGATCTTCGATCCGACGCCCGCGACGAGCGCTTCGTGGTTCCAGCTCCACAGCGCCGAGGTCGGCAACGACGGTGACTGGGCGGCCTCGGCACTCGTGAGCTACGCGAGCGATCCACTGACGCTGCAGACCACCGCGAACAACAACATCGCGATCGCGGATCGCATGCTGTTCCAGGTTGGCGGCGCGTTGGCATTCGGCGATCGCTTCGAGGCTGGCCTCAAGTTTCCGCTCTATCTCCAGAGCGGCGAGAATCTCAACTCCTCGACGATGTTCGGCGAGCCGACAGCATCCGGCACCGCGGCCGGTGACCTCTCCGTGCACGCGAAGGCGCGGCTGTTCGACCATCACGGGCCGGTCGGCGGGCTCGCAGTAGGGGTCACCGCGGCCCTCGCGCTCCCGACCGCGACCTCGAACCAGTTCGCCGGCAGCGGCAAGCCGCAGCTCGATGCGCTCGCGCTGATCTCGTTCGTGCCTGCGACGCTAGACCACGACCTGTCTCTCACCGCCGAGCTCGGCGCCGTGGTGCGCGCGACAGCGGTGTTCCATCAGATCGACCAAGGCAATGGCGTGCTGTGGGGGGTCGGTGCGAGTTATCGCGTTCGCCCTGCCATCGCGTTCCAAGCCGAGCTCTTCGGGCAAGCCATTCCGGGCGGCTTGCACGATGCGCCGACCGGCACCGAAGCGAACAGCGCGATGGGGCCGGCGCACGTGCTCGATGCGATCGAGGGCTTGCTCGGCATGCACTATCAGATGGAGCGCCGCGTGAACGTCGGGCTCGCGTTCGGGCGCGGCGTGACCTCGGCACCTGGCACACCGAGCTGGCGCGGCGTGCTCGCGGTGACGTTCGCACCGACCGCCGAGCGCTTGGTCGGCTCGCGGCGCGCCGCCGGTGATTCGGATCACGATGGCATTCCGAACGATGTCGACAAGTGCCCCGACGAGCCCGAGGACAAGGACGGCTTCGAGGACGAAGACGGCTGCCCCGACTGGGACAACGACGGCGATGGCATCTCCGACGCGAAGGACAAGTGCCCGAACGTCGCCGAGGATCGCGATGGCTTCGAGGACGACGACGGTTGTCCCGACCTCGACAACGACAAAGACGGCATCCTGGATCGCTTCGATCACTGCCCGAACGAGCCCGAAACGATCAACGGTATCGACGACGAAGATGGTTGTCCCGACAAAGGCGAAGGGCTCGTCACGATCGAGAAGGCGAACCTCAGGGTCGGTGAGGAGATCCAGTTCACCGCGAGCGGCAAGATCGCGCCGGAGAGCTTCAACGTGCTCGGTCAGCTCGGCGCGACGCTGCGTACACACACCGAGCTGCATAAGCTCCGCGTCACCGCGCACGCGAAGAAACGCGCGCAGACCGTGATCGATTGGCTCGTCCAGTACGGCATCGCCGCGGAGCGGCTCGAAGCCGCGACCGCCGATCCGGCGAGCAATGCGATCGATTTCGCGATCGTCGATCGCTCCTAGAGCGGCAGCGAGAGCGGCTTGATCCAGCCCTCGACGCTGGAGTCGCCGTTGAAGGGGAATGCCACTATCGCCTGGATTGCCGCCGCCCTGGAAGGAGACGGCTGGTTCGAGATCAGCATGGGAGACGAGTCGTACGGCGATCGAGTGATTGCCAAGGATGACTACGGGATGTGCCGCGGTGAACGAGGTCTCAGCGCTGAGCATCCGCGAAGAACTTCGAGTGCGCAGCGAGCGTCTGGACATATTCGCGTACGTCGTCGCGCGCCGTGGCTGGCAGCTTTGCGAACGGGACGACGTGCTCGTCGGGGACGTAGCGAAACGTGAAGTTCACGCGGCGCGTCCGGAAGCCCTCGATCTTAGGTGGCAGATCGAGCTTCTGCTTGTCCTCGACGCGCTGGACCCGATGTAGGAGGTCATCCTTCCACCGCGGCCCGGCGAAGATCTGGAGCGAGCTGTCCTCGAGCCACGCGGTGCGCACCGGCGGCGCATCGAACTGGCCGCGCCGCACGAACTGAAATCGCGCGCGCTCGCCGAGCGACAACGAGGCAACCGGCCCCGGCTCGAAATCGCGGTGCTCGCCGACGCGAGCGGCATCGATCACTTTGCCGCCGTGCTCGATCCGGTCGCCATAAAAATTCACGAGGCACGTATTCAAATGCCAGCGCCGAGGCACGGTGCTCGGCGGAAATGTCGCCGTCACGCGGCGCTCGATCTGAGCGACCAGCTTCGAAAGCACGGCCGGAAACGACTCCGCCTTCATAGCGACATCGATCGTCCGCTTCGGCGGCTCGTAGTACCCGAGGCACGCGAACTGCCAGTTGCCGAGCCAGTACACCGGCCGCAGCAACATCCGCTGCTGCTTGCCCGAGGGCGGTGGGCGCTTCGTCGAATAGCGCTGTTCCCACAAGGGCTTTAGCTGCTCGAGCCACGTCAGGATCGCGGCGCGCGAGGCATCGTCGATGAAGTCCGGCTCGTAGACGTAGCAGCGGTCGATCACGCCGTTAGCTAGCACGCAACCCCGGCGCGCGGCGGTCGATAGCGCTCCCATGTGGTCGCTTCTCGATTGGATCTTCGAACCTCAGTGCGCAGCGTGCGCGGCACCCGGCGCCCCGCTGTGCGAGCCCTGCGCGGGCTCACTCGTCGAGCTCGGGCCTGCGTGTCCGCGCTGCGCCGAGCCCGGTGCAGAAATTATCTGCGCGCGGTGCATGCACACGCCCTTGCCCCTCGATCGCATCGTGTCGCCGTGGCGATTCGGCGGACCACTCGCCTCCGCGATCCGGCGCTTGAAGTTCACCGGCGCGAATCACATCGCACGCACCGTCGCGCCGCTGTGGGCACCGCTTGTCGCCGCCGCCGCGAGCGATGGAGGGATCGTGATCCCCGTACCGTTGCACTGGCGGCGCCGATGGACCCGCGGTTACGACCATGCGTGGCTGCTCGCCGTGCACGCGTGTGCGAATGCGAAGCTGCCACCGCCGCTCCCTGCGTTGCGCCGGACTCGAATGGTCGCACCGCAGAGCACGCTCGCCGCAACCGATCGGCGTTCGAACCTGCGCGGCGTGTTCGCGGTGGTCGCTCGCTACGCGCACCGGATCGACGGTCGCGATGTCGTGCTGCTCGACGATGTCGTCACGACGGGCTCGACGTTTGCCGCCGCGAGCGAAGTCTTGGTCGCGCACGGTGCACGCTCGGTCATCGGCGTCGCACTCGCGCGTACGTGAGCTGCCGCGCTAGAGCGTGCTTGCGTGCCGCAGGATTTGCGCTCCGACGTTGCGGCACGCATCGTGCTCGCAACGCGCACACCATGTCGCGCAAGATGCACACTGCCGTCGTCGAAGAATTCGGAACCCCCCTGGTCCTTCGCGAATGGGACGTGCCCACGCCGGGGCCGGGGCAGATCCTGGTCAGAACCGAGGCATGTGGCGTCTGCCATACCGATCTTCACGCTGCGCACGGCGACTGGCCGGTCAAGCCGATGCTGCCCTTCATCCCCGGCCACGAGGGCATCGGGCTCGTCGCGGGGCTCGGTGCCGGCGTGACGAACGTCAAAGAAGGTGACCGCGTAGGTGTGCCGTGGCTCTATTCGGCCTGTGGCCACTGCGAGCACTGCCTGGCCGGGTGGGAGACCGTCTGTGCCGAGGCGCAGTTTGGAGGCTACACCCGCAACGGCGGCTTCGCAGAGTTCATCCTCGCGGACCCGAACTACGTGGCCAAGATTCCGTCGAGGCTGTCGGCCACCGACGCTGCACCGATCATCTGCGCGGGCATCACGACCTACAAAGGTATCAAGCAGACCGCGGCGAGGCCGGGCGAGTGGCTCGCCATCTCCGGCATCGGCGGGCTCGGCCATCTCGCGATCCAGTACGGCAAGGCGATGGGCCTCCAGATCTGCGCGATCGATATCGACGAGCGCAAGCTCGCGCACGCGAAGCTGCTCGGCGCAGATTGCGTGGTCGATGCCCGCGCGAACGGTTGCATCGCCGAGGTCAAGAAGCTGACCGGCGGCGGCGCGCACGGTGTCCTCGTGACGGCGACCTCGCTCGGCGCGTTCAAGCAGTGCGTCGGCATCACGCGCAAGCGCGGCACGTGCGTTCTCGTCGGACTCCCGCCCGGTGAGTTTCCGATCCCCTTGTTCGACGTGGTCGCGAACTGCGTCACCATTCGCGGCTCGTTCGTCGGCACCCGCAGCGACATGGCGGAGGCGCTCGCGTTTGCCGCCGACGGCGAGGTCAGGGCCGATATCGAGCTCCAGTCGCTCTCCGCGATCAACCAGGTCTTCGACCGGCTTGGGCACGGCGATGTGCCGTCGCGCGTCGTGCTCGACTTCGCCAGCGGCTGGACCTGAGCCGGCGCACATTCTGCGTTCGCCACGCGATCCGCGCGCACGATCAGCACAGGATGCTTGAACTGCCACGCCGGCAAGGTCCCGGCAAGGTCGCCGCGATAGGCCTGATGCACCAGCACTAGCGCGAACTGACCTGCCGCTCGCGAAGGAGAGCCAACGCCACCGGACGTATTTGTAGCCAGCAGAACGACGACTAGAAAAAATGACCAGGTGATCGGATCGGGTTGCCGCTAGATCCGACCACGCTAGTCAGCGCCGCCCTCCGGGTTGTCGATCTCGGAGGTCCAGTATACGTAGTCGCGCCACGCGTCCGGCATGCTGCGAGCACTCACGCTGATCTGGACGGCCGGCATCCACGTCGGACGCGCCGGCGTCGAGAGCAGCTTCATTCGCGCCTCGTTCGGCGTGCGGTTTGCCTTGTCGCGGTTGCACAGGTAGCACGCCGAAACGATATTCTCCCAGGTGGTGAGACCACCCTTCGAGCGCGGGATGACGTGGTCGTACGTCAGCTCGTCCGTCGTGCACTTATCGCCGCAGTACTGGCAGCGGTAACCGTCACGCGCGTAGATGTTGACGCGCGAGAACTTCACCGCCTTCTGGCGCCGCGGGAACGACTTGCGCAGACGCACGATCGACGGGATTTGCATCGTCATCGAGACGGCGTGGATCTGCGTCTCGTACTCGTCGACGACCTCGACCTTGGCAAGCGCGAGCAGCGTGACGGCACGCTGCCACGAGATGATCTGGATGGCCTCGTAGCCCTGCGACAGGAGCAGGGTGCGGCTGGACTCTATGCTCACGACACGTATCTCCTCGGGTTACGGCCCTGCGCGGAAGTGCGCGGGGCAAACGCTGCTTGATTCGAAAGCAGAGAACCGGCCGCCAGTTTTTAAGTGGCATCTCGCGAGGAGCCTTTACACCCTCGCGTGTCTTGTCATTAGACGACGCCGGTTCGGTCGCAGTGGAGGGATTCGAACCCTTCATTCGTTCGCGCCTGACGAACGGATCGCGCGCGCGGTTAACGCGTGCGATCGATGTCTCACCCGAGATCACTGCGGAAAATAAAGCGCGGACAAAAAAACGAACGTCGGGATGTCCTCGAGATAACCAACGTTCAACGGCCCACGCAGCGAGATCGGTTGGAGTCGAACCAACACCTTCTGGTTAACAGCCAGCCGCTCCGCCACCGGAGCTCCGATCTCAAATGCCGGCGTTGTTTCGCGCCGAGCAAGTCTGGTCGCAAGTAGCAGCCGCGCCTTCACTCAGCTTCGTGGTGCGAGCACTACGCGCGAGCGAAGTCGGCGATGACCGGCGGCGTGGACGTGTCGAACCCGACCACATCCAGCATGCCAGCGTCGTCCGGGTCCGCAATACTGAACCCATTCGACGTCATTCCGACTACGACCAGTTTGGCCGGAATGTTCCGTGCGTCTCGATATGCCCGCAACGCCTGGGATGGATGCACGCCTCCTGCCCAGGTCTCGTTGTCGGTGTAGATCACGAAGGTATCTACATCGACGCGGTGCTGCTGTGCCCAGACCATCGGCTGTGCACAGTCGGTGCCTGCGAACGGCAGCCCCGAAATCGTCGACACCACATCATCCAGCCGCTGTCGCGGCGAGATGGTGAGTGGCATCAGCGACGTCGAGAAGGCCACGAACGTGTGGTCGCGCTCTGTTGCCGCGGTCACGAGTGACATTGCTGCACTCGCAAGCCGCGGCGTCAGGTTCGCGCCTGCGATCGTTCCCGCTGCCATCGATCCCGAGACATCGAGCGCGAGCAGCATGCGCTTGTGCGCCGGCTGCACGTTCCCGAAGCTCGCGTAGAACGCGGCATCGAGCGCGTCTACGATCTTGGCGACCGGCTCCCACACCGAGCTGTGGCCACATCCGGACTTGTAGGTCACGAGCGCGGAGAGCACGGCGAGCGGGTGGACACGAGCCTGTGCCAGGCGGTGCGGATCACGCAAGTGAGCGGTGATCGTGTTGGTCGCTAGCGAGGCCTGGGTGACCAAACCAACACGAGTCATCGTCGACAGATTGCGGATCAACGCCGCCATCGGCATCGTCTCGAGGAGCGCCTCCCAGACCTCGGGGCTCTGCAGCCACTCGGTCGGAACACACTCACGCGGTAGCTTTACTTGCCGGATCTTCGCAGCGACTGCCGAGGCTTCGGTCATCGACCGGAGCTCCTGCATCGCCACGATCAGCGCCAGTGCCGGATCCTCTGTTGCCAGCAGATCACCCGACACCGCCCATGCGAACAACCGATCGTGCGACGGCGACGCCGCACGCGGGTGCGAGAGACGCAGCAGATCGCGACTCGACCATCCGTCACGCGCCTGGTACTTCGCGAGCTGGTAGGCGAGGTCTGCCGCCGGCTTGGTGTTGAACCAGTTACCGACAGCTCGCCGCATGCCGCGGCCCCAACCACCGAACGCTTGCGCGTACTCGGCGAAGTGCATCAGGTGCGTGCCGATCCGGCAGACCTTGGGGAGGGCTGCGTAGGCGGCACGTCGCGTGGCGTCGTCGCCGAGCTTGGCTGCGACGGCGAGAGAAAAAATGGCCGGATCGTTCTTGGGCGCACGTCCCGTCATGGAAACAGCAACGATCCGGTCGATGGTACGAAGTCCGTCGAGCTCGATGCAGCGCATCACGACGCTCGCGGTGTCGACGGTGAGCTCGCGCTCGCCGATGTAGAAGGTTCCACCCTCGGTACCGAGAACAAGGAAGCGATCGAGTCGCGCCCAGTCGTCCAGCTTCCAGGTGAAGCCGCCCGTCGAGTTTGGAGCTTGAGATGAGTTGGGAATGGGTTGGGTTTGCGGGGTTTGCTTCGACGAGAAATGCTTCGTGATCTTGAACATGACTGGACTCCTTTCTTGATTTCGGTAGAGCAGGCGATGGGAATCGCACCCATGACTCTGGTGTGGCGCACCAACGTGTCACTGCAACACTTCGCCGGCTTGGTGGTGTCCCGCGGAGTCGACCGCGGGCACCGAGTTTGTGGATCCACCGTGGGCTGCAAGTGCAGCGTCCAGCGATCCATCGTCCCACCTCTGGAATCGAACCAGAACCTCTCGGGCTTGCCACCGAGACGCACAACCTCGTACGCGAGCGGGATACGAGCGTCGCGCGCACGGCTAAGGGCCGTGCACGCGACGATCTTTGATCATCATCATCATTCAGTTGTCAGAGACCAGAGCTCCGCCGTTCGGCGCGGATCTGGGCGTTCCAGATCTGCAATCCGTGCGTCGAAGGCCGAAAACTAAAAGGCCACCGTGGTTTCCCAGGGTGGCCCGTCGCAGCTCACGTTGGTACGTGATTACTGGACGGCACCCCTCGGGACGAAATCATTACCGCCGCCGCGCACGGGCAACGAGATCCAACGGGCGCTATATGCGCACGTGGAGCGGTTGCCGGTCTGCGGCTGCTTGGCGAGATGTGGTTCGAGTTTCGTCACGACAAAGTTCCTTGCTTGGTTTGTACGAATAACAGCGCGCTTCGGATCTGTCAAACACATTTCCGACGGTGGTTTGCAGATCTCAAATCCTGCGCGGAGTTGCGATCTAAATTTTACGGAGCGAGTGAGATCACGGTGATCGGTGTGCCGAGTGCGAGCTCGACCTTCGAACGCCTACCCAGCAGCTCGCCACCCGCTTCGATCGCAGCCTCGCGATCGAGCGAAATCTCGACGCGATCGCACATGAAATCGCTGACATGGTCGCTGAAGTAGTCGCCACGAAACGCCGCGGGAGCATTGCGCATGATCTCGAATAGCCCCGCATCACCACAGCGCAGGTGGAAGGCGTGCGTACGAGTCGACGCGAACGCGAACATCTTCAAACCAAACCCGAAGTACGGGATCGTGGCGCCGGCAACGAGCGTGCACTGGCCGGTCCAGAGTTGTTCGCCACGCGGCAGCTCGCGACCGGTGGCCCCACCGCGCTTCATCTCGATCGCGCGGGCACCGAGGTTCACGACCGTCGCGGTCGGCCGGGTTCCGATCGCGAAGCGAGGCACCGAACGCAGGGCGACCGAGAGCGCGTAGCGCGCGCCACCACCGATGAAGCGCGCGCCTGGCAAGCGATCGACGACGCGCCCTACTCGCTCGTTGTCTTCGAGAAGCTGCGCATCGATGCCCATGCCGACGAACGGCGCGCGCACGCCGAGCACCTCGAGCATCGGCAGCTCGCGCCGCGTACCCGCACCGCGGGAGAGCCGCGACAGCTCGTCGATGACATCGGAGCCCGCACCGATCGTATCGGCGATCGCGTTGCCCGAGCCCATGCGAAGCACGCCGATCGCGGGCTCTGGCTTGCCATACGCGCGGCTCGCTTCGCCGATCAGTGTCAAGCCCATCACGACCGTGCCATCGCCGCCCGCGAGAATCACGAGCTCGCAGCCGCGCCGGATCTCGGCGCGGATCACGGTGCGTGCTTCGTCGAGCGATTCGGTGAACCGCACGTTACCAGGCAACGCACGCTCGAACCGCGCGCGCAGCTTCGCTGTAAGCCCACGTGCGTGGCCGTTCACGACTGCGACGGCTCTCACGGCTAAAACAGTACTATGAACGGTCGATGGTGGCGCCTTCTCCGTCACGCTGGCGCCGACGCCTGCGGATCACGAGCGAGGTCGTCCTCGTCGTCATAGCCCTCGGCGCACTTGGCCTGTGGGGCTCGGTCCCGCACGCCGCGGCGCTGCGGACCGAAAATCCGACCTCGACGGCATTCATCGACCTTCGCCGCGAGGAAGCGGCAGCTGCAAAGAAGCCGTTCAAGCTGCGCTGGCAGTGGCGTCCGCTGAACCGGATCTCGCGCTACCTGCGCGCGGCGGTGGTCTACGCCGAGGACGGCAACTTCTATAGCCACCACGGCGTCGACTGGAACGCGATCGAGGATGCCGTCGAGCGCGATGTCACGCGCGGCGCGCTCAGCGTCGGCGGCAGCTCGATCACGCAGCAGCTGGCGAAGAACCTGTATCTCTCGCCGCGCCGGAGCTTCGCTTGCAAGTTGAGGGAGATGCTGATCGCGTTCTCGCTCGAGGACCACTTATCGAAGCAACGCATCCTCGAGTTCTATCTCAGCTCTATCTCAACATCGTCGAACGGGGCGATGGGGTGTTCGGTGCCGAGGCGGCCGCCCAGCGCTGGTTCGATCATTCCGCGGCCTCACTCTCGCCCGCCGAGGCGGCGCGGCTCGCGATCGCGTTGCCGAACCCGGTCACCCGTGCGCCCGATGCCCGCGACGCCGGGCTAACCGCGAAGGCCGTGCGGATCATCCGGCTGTTCCGGATGCAGGGCCTGATCAATGCCGACGAGGAACGCAATGCGTTGGACCAGCTTGGAGCGACCACCGCCAAGGTCTTGCCCGATCGGTAACCGATACGATGAACGCGTGCAAAGGCATTTCGCGTGCCGATCGAGGTCACGCTACCCCGAGAGCCCCGAGAGCCCCCGAGAGCCTCGAGACTCGACGAAGTGCTCGATCGTGCCGGCGAATGTCGCGCGCTGATCGAGATAGACCCAGTGACCCGCTGGCTCGATCCCGATCCATCGCGCGCGATGGCGCTCGAGCTCGATCTTCGAGGCTTCGCAGATGCCGTTCGGCACCCCTGCGATGAACAGCGAGGGAACCTTCACCGCCGCGAACCGCGCGGTCATCGTGTTCGTCGAGGACAGCGCGACGAGCTCGGTTGCTTGCTTGTGGAACGTCCGCGGCGACGCGAAGCACAGTGCAGCGTAGTAGGTACGCAGCGCGTGCTCGGTGACGCCGCGTTCGTAGACCCGTGCACGCATCTCGGCGAGGCCGTATGCGACGAAGTCCGCTTCGCTGTACGCATTCGCTTGCGCGCTGAACGTGCAGTCGCCGCGCGTGAGGTTGCCATCGACATCGACGATCCGCTTCGCGACACCGCGCTCGGCGAGCATCACGGCGAGCACGCCACCCATCGAGTGACCGACGAGCGTCGCGGGCGGGCACTCGCGCAACCACGCCGCGAGATGATCGGCGCACGCTTCGAGTCCCTGCGGCTCGCCGTGTGCCGAGCGACCGTAGCCCGGCAGATCGACGAGCGTGTGCTCGTAGCTCGGAAGGAGCTCGAGCACCGGCTCGAAGCTCACCGACGATTCGCCGAGGCCGTGGATCCATACGATCGGTTCGCCGGCGCCGATGCGGCGCACGGCCATGCCATGTTCGTCAGTTGCCGTAGTCTTGGATGATCGTGACATCGGTGCCGGACTGGTAGATGCCACAGCCGAGCGTCGCGTAGGCACCCATCATGTTGATGTAGTGGCCGTGCGTCGCGTAGTCGCTGCCGGGACCTTCGCTGTAGAACGCCGCGATGCAATTGCCGACGAGCGCGTTCATGTCGCCGCCCGGCGAGAGGGTCCAGCCGGAGTGCCCCGGGCACTCGTTCTCGGCGAACGCGATGCCGCCACCGCTCGTCGACGAGAAGTGGCTGTGCGGCGAATTCGCGTCGTAGTCGGTCTTCGCGCCCGCATCGGCGTACGTCTCGAGCCCGGTGTTCTCGGCGACGGTCGCCTTGCCGTTCATCGCGCGATAGCGATTGGTCTCGGAGACGCAGAACTGCTTCGCCGAAACCGAGCCACCGCTGCCGCTGCCTGCGCCACCGTCGGCGCCACCGTCGGCGGTGCCGATCGTGCCGCCATCACCACCACACGCGACGAGAAAGACGCCAGCGACGAGAGCCCTCATCGCCCCATGCTATCAGTCAAATGCGTTGCGAATGCGCGCGATCGCTTCTTCGACGTTCGCGCGCGAGTTGAACGCGCTCAGCCGGAAGTAACCCTCGCCTGCCGGGCCGAACCCCGCGCCCGGCGTCCCGACGACGTTGGCGGTCTCGAGCAGGCGATCGAAGAACTGCCAGCTCGTGAGCCGGCCGGGCGCGGCAGGCGTGCGGAGCCAGATGTAGGGCGCGTGGACGCCGCCAAAGATCGTGAAGCCCGCCTCCGTGAGCCCCTCGCGGAGCAGGCGCGCGTTCTCCATGTACAGCTCGATCTGCGCGTTGGTCTGCGCGAGACCGGCCGGCGAGTACGCGGCGGCCGCACCCTTCTGCACGATGTAGGAGGCGCCGTTGAACTTCGTGGTGTGACGGCGTGCCCACAGCGTGTGGAGCGCGACCCGCTTGCCCTCGGGATCGAGGCCGGTCACGCCCTTCGGCACGACCATGAACGCGCAGCGCACGCCGGTGAAGCCCGCGCGCTTCGAGAAGCTGCGCAGCTCCAGCGCGACCTCCTTTGCGCCCGGGATCTCGTAGATCGAGCGCGGCAGCGACGGATCCGAGATGTACGACTCGTACGCGGCGTCGAACAGGATCACCGAATCGGTTTGCTTGGCCCACGCGACCCAGCGCGTGAGCTGCTCGCGCGTCGCGACCGTGCCGGTCGGATTGTTCGGCGAGCAGAGGTAAGCAACATCGACCGGGGTGCTCGGCGGCTCGGGTTGGAAGCCGTTCGCTTCGTCGCCGACGAGGTACGTGAAGCCGGGATACCGACCATCGGCACCGGCCGCATCGGTGCGACCTGCCATCACGTTCGAATCGACGTAAACCGGATAGACCGGATCGGTGATCGCGATCTTCGCGGCATGCGCGAAGATCTCCTGGACGTTGCCGCTATCGCACTTGCTGCCATCGCTGACGAAGATCTCGTCGGCCGCGATGTCGATGCCGCGCGCCTTGTAATCATTCGCGCGGATCGCTTCGACGAGAAAATCGTAACCCTGCTCGGGGCCGTAGCCGCGGAACGTCTCGCGCGTGCCCATCTCGTCGATCGCGGCGTGCATCGCTTCGAGGATCGCGGGAGCGAGGGGCTCGGTGACATCGCCGATGCCGAGGCGAATGATTTTCGCATCCGGATGCGCCGCCGCGAAACCGCGCACGCGGCGCCCGATCTCGGGGAAGAGGTAGCTCGCCGGAAGTTTTGCGTAGTGCTCGTTTATTCGCACGGCGGCAACGTAGCCGAAAGCTTCGACGCGCGCGACCGATCGAGGGTTGCCTCTAAGCAACTCGTAGCCATGATATGGCGCTGCACTTTTTCCGCTCGTGACGCCAGGGATGCCCACACCGGCACGCTGGTGCTCTTGATGTCCCAACCCGCGTCGGACGTCACCGTCGCGATCGAGGGCGTGCTGATCACGGCAGAAGCGCACACGCAGCGGCTCGTGTTCGATGGCGTCCTGGTCGGCATCGCGGTTTCGCCTGAACCAGCGTCGCGTGGGTCACGCAGCGGCCCCGCTTGCCGCGATCGATGACCAGCTCGAAGTCGCCATCCGCGCGAATCGTGAGCTCGTAGAACGGGTCCAGGTCGTCGCTGGTGACCCATGTACCGGCGATCTCGCCGAACGTCTTGACCGGATGCTCGAGGCCGGCGGCTTGGGAGGTGGCGGGTGACTGCACGAGACCACGCACACGGCGAACACGACGACGAGCGCACGCATGCCGCACGTCATATAGTCAGCGCCGTCATGGGTTCTCCGCGCAACGACTTCATCCGCGACATCATCGACGCCGATCTCGCCGCTGGCCGGCACGTCAACGTCGCGACTCGGTTCCCACCGGAACCGAACGGGTATCTCCACATCGGTCATGCGAAGTCGATCTGCCTGAACTTCGGGCTCGCGCAGGATTACAAGGGCACTTGCAACCTGCGCTACGACGATACGAACCCGACGAAGGAAGACGTCGAATACGTCGACTCGATCGAGCGCGACGTGCGCTGGCTCGGCTTCCCGCCGACCGCGGTGCTGTACTCGGCCGACTATTTTCAGAAGATGTACGAGCTCGCCGAGCGGCTGGTCGCCGAGGGCAAGGCGTACGTCTGCGATCTCGACGACGAGAAGATCCGGGTCTACCGCGGCTCGCTCGCCGAGCCCGGTACGCCGAGCCCGTTTCGCGACCGCACCATCGAAGAGAACATGCAGCTCTTGCGCAAGATGAAGTCGGGCGAGCTGCCCGATGGTGCGTGCACGCTGCGCGCGAAGATCGACATGGCTTCGGCGAACATGAAGATGCGCGATCCGCTGCTCTACCGGATCCGCCACGCGCATCACCATCGCAGCGGTGATCGGTGGTGCATCTATCCGATGTACGATTGGGCGCATCCGATCGAGGACGCGATCGAGCGCATCACGCACTCGATCTGCACGCTCGAATTCGAGAACAACCGCGAGGTCTACGACTGGGTGATCGCGAACACCGGCCCATGGCCGGTCATCCCGCACCAGTACGAGTTCGCGCGCCTCCAGCTCGAGTACACCGTGATGAGTAAGCGCAAGCTACTCACGCTCGTCCAGAGCAAGCACGTCACCGGCTGGGACGATCCGCGGATGCCCACGATCTCCGGTATGCGGCGCCGCGGTTACTCGGCGGGCTCGCTGCGCGCGTTCGCCGACATGATCGGCGTCGCGAAGGCGAACTCGTTCGTCGATATCGGCAAGCTCGAATACTGCGTGCGCGACGATCTGAACAGGAGCGCGCCGCGCGTGCTCGGCGTGCTCCACCCGATCGAGGTCGAGCTCACCGGTGCGAGCGTGATGGAGCTCGACGCTCCGTACTTCCCCGCGGATGTCGGCACGCCGGGCTCGCGCACCGTGCCGATCGGCACGAAGGTGATCATCGATCGCGAGGACTGGCGCGACGATCCGCCGAGCGGCTACACCCGGCTCGCGCCAGGTCGCACGATTCGCCTGCGCTACGGCCCGTGCATCACGGTCACCGATGCACTCGAGCGCGATGCCGCGGGCAACGTCACCAAGCTCCGCGCCTCGGTCATCCCCGACACGCTCAACGGCAAGAACCCGGCGGATGGCACGAAGGTTTTCGGCGTGATCCACTGGGTCGATGCAGCGACGAGCGTCACCGCTGAGGTTCGCCTCTACGGCCGGCTGTTCGGCACCGGCCATCCCGAAGAAGGTGGTGGTGATTTCATCGAGCAGATCGATCCCCATTCGCTCGAGGTGATCCGCGACGCGCGAGTCGAGGCCTCGCTCGCGATCACCGGCTCTGTCGGCAATCGCTACCAGTTCGAGCGCGTCGGCTACTTCATCATCGACGAGGATTCGAAACCTGGCGCGATGGTGCTCAACCGCATCATCACGCTGCGCGACGACAAGCTTGTCGCGAAAGAAGCGCCTGCGCCCGCCGAGAAGAAGACGAACGCGAAGGCCGCCACGCGCCCGAAGAGCAAGTCGCCTGCCGAGTACCGCACCGAAGCGCGCGTGCGCGACGCCGGGCTCGCGAAGACCTACGCGGATGCACGAGCCCACGGCCTCACCGCCGACCAAGCCGACCTCGTCGCAGGCGATCGCGCAACCGCGGCGCTGTTCACGCATACCGTGGCGGCCACGACGTCCGCCGACCTGACGGCGAAGTGGATCATCAACGAGCTCCCGCGTGCACTCGGCACCAAAGAGCTCGCCGACAGTGGGCTCGATCCGAAATCCTTCGCCGAGCTCATCGCAATGCTGCGCGACAGCACGATCAGCGCGACCGTCGGCAAGGCCGTGCTCGCCCAGATGATCGCGACCGGCCGCACCGCGCGAGAGCTCGCCGCCGACGTCGCCGCCACTCCCGCCCAGGATCTCGGCACCGCGATCGATGCCGTGATCGCCGCCAACCGCGACAAGGCCGCACAGTACAAGTCCGGCAAGACCGGCCTCCTCGGCTTCTTCGTCGGTCAGGTCATGAAGAATGCGCCGGGCGCCGATGCGAGTGAGGTCAATCAGGCCGTGCGCGATCGCCTCTCGTAAGGGAGACGATAACGGTTTCCTCACGTTTCGGTCGCGTCCCTCTTCGCCTGCGTGATTTCGCGTAGCTGCGTGGCGAAACGTGAGGAGAGCGTTGCCGTTTCCTTTCAGGAGAGGACGCGCAGCTTGCCGCCAGCAAACACCGGCACCGCGGCGACGTGCTGCTTGCGCGGCGCGGCCGCGACCGCTGGCCGGATCTCGGGATCTCGCTCGGCCCACGCGCGCGCGACATCGCGATCGAGGAGGTGGGATGGCCGAACGTTCGTGAGGGCGTTCGCCATCACGGCGCGGATATTCGGGTTCGTTTGCTCGAGCTGCGCGAGGAGCGCGGTCATCGCATCGCGCTTGAGCCCATCTTGGGAGCCGCACAGGTTGCACGGGATGATCGGAAACGGCTGGGTTGTCGCGTACGCCGCGATGTCTGCTTCGGCGCACTGGATCAACGGTCGGATCACGTCGAATCGGCCATCGTCGGTGCGGTAGCGGGCGGGCATGGCCTGGAGCTTGCCGCTGTAGAACAGGTTCAAGAGAAAGGTCTCGAGCGAGTCATCGCGATGATGACCGAGTGCGAGCTTGTTGCATCCGAGCCGCGCGGCCGCGGTGTAGAGGATGCCACGGCGCAGGCGCGAGCACAGCGAGCAATAGGTCGACTTGCTATCGATGTGCTCGGTGACGACCGAGTAGGTGTCTTCGCGGAGGATCTCGAACGGCCAGCCGGTGCTCGCGAGGTACGCGTGGAGGCGCTGGCCGTCGTAGCCGGGCTGGACCTGATCGAGGTGGACCGCGATCAGCTCGACCTTGAACGGCAGGCGCGGCACGAGCTTCGTGAGGAGGTGGAACAGCGTGTAGCTGTCCTTGCCACCCGACATCGCGACCATGATGCGATCATCGGGCGCGAGTAGCTGGTAGTCCTCGCACGCGTCCCTGACGTTGCGATATAGCTGCTTCTCGAGCCGTTTCTCGGCGTCGACGGTCATGCGAGCACTTTTACCGGATCAGGCTGCCCCCGTCATGGGGAATTCATGACGACGTTAGTCGGCCTGTTCGTGGTCGCGCTCGTCGCCTTCACGACCGAGGGCGCGATCGGCTTTGGCGGCACCGTGCTCGCCGCTAGCGTCGGTGCGCAGCTGGTGCCGCTGGAGGTGCTGCTGCCCGCCTTCGTCCTGGTCAACCTCGCGGTCTCGGCCTGGCTCCTCGGCCGCGATCGCGATGCGATCGCGTGGCGCATGCTGGCGACCGAGGTCGCCCTACCCGTCGGCGTGGGGGCCGCGCTCGGCCTCGCCTTGTTTCATGTACCCGGCCAGAGCTGGCTGATCCTCGCGTTCAGCGTGTTCGTGATCGGGCTCGCGATCTTTCAGCTCGCAAGGCCCGGGACCGGCGAGCTCGGGCGCGCGCCGCGGATCGGGTTGCTCGTGCTCGGCGGCATCGCCCACGGCTTGTTCGGCACCGGAGGACCGATGATCGTGTACGTGATGAGGCGGCGCTTGCCCGACAAGCGCGCGTTTCGCGCGACGCTCGCGGTGCTGTGGATCGTGCTGAACGCGGCGCTCGTCGCGAACTTCGCATCGGCGCAGCTCTACACCGCACGCACGATCGAGCTGTTGACAGCGATCGGGCTCACGGTCGTGCCCGGCCTCGTGCTGGGCAGCCGGATCCATCATCGGCTCGATCCGGTGCGATTCGAGCGCGCCGTGTGGTTGCTGCTACTTGTCGCGGGGCTCGCCCTCGCGATCCGGACCGCGCTCGCGCTCTGACGGAGTCTAGCGGCAGACGCTGCCGGGACCGTCCGCGATCGTGCGGCACGTCTTGCCGTCGGGGCACGTCGTCGTCGGCTCGCACTTCACTTCGCACGTCTTGAATTCGGGGCCTTTCTTGCCCGCGATGCCGTAGTAGACGACACACGTCGCGGGCGGCGCGCACGCATCGGCCGCGCCACATTTCTCACCGATGCGGGGCGCGGCGGCGGGCGGTGCGGCGGGCACGAGCGGCTCGCTCGCCGAGGGCGGGGTCGGCGGAGGAGCCGGTGCGGGCGGCGGCGGTGGCTGGGCCGACGAGCATGCGACGAGCGCGACTGCGAACAGGGCCTTCAACATGGTGGCGAGCCTAGCGCAGATTCACGAGCGGCGACCACGTCTCGGGGGTCAGCAACCACAACCAATCCCGCGCACGCGTCGCCGCGACGTAGAACGCGCGTGCGAGCTCCGGCGCGCCGAGCGGATAGAACGCCGGGCAGAGATCGGGAATCACGACGACATCGAACTCGAGGCCCGAGACGGCGTGCTCGGCGAGCTCTACGGCGTGACCGCGAGCCTGTCGTTCGGTACGCAGCACGCTTGAATCGGATCGAGTCAAGCGTGCATTGCGCTAGCGAGCGATGCGCGCTTCTTCGACCACGCCGCGGCGCAGCGCATCCCGACCGCGCCACTCGGCGACGTGATCGCGCGGATGGATCGGGCCATCGAACTCGAGCCCGAACGCAGCATCGAAGTCGGTCGCGCCTTGCGTGCGCACGAACAAGGTCTTTCGGTTGTACGGCAGGAAGAACATCAGGAACGGGAAGAAGTTCTTCACGACGACGATATCGGCGCGCCACGGATCGAGGCCGATCTCGGTGTAGAATGAAGGCCGCATCACCATCGCCGGTCCCTCGGTGACTACGATCCGCACGTGATCGACCGCGAGCACGATGGTGCGACCAAAGCCCGTGCGATCGTGCTTGCTGACCAGCGTGCCGCGCACCGGCAGCGGTGGCGAGCGCGCGGGATCGAGCGTGCCGCCGATCGACATCGCGATCAGCTCGCCCGACGAGCGCTCCCACAACGCGGA